>ENA-ORDA01003629-ORDA01003629.1-marine-metagenome-genome-assembly--contig:-NODE-3629-length-10658-cov-5.023816_pt1 | contig 10658 bp, 6 predicted proteins | sample MGYA00237778_ERZ508506 | MGnify/ENA primary metagenome ERZ508506 (study PRJEB26177, sample SAMN06267891) | marine metagenome | isolation source: Monterey Bay, California, USA | place: Pacific...
TCAATGAGTAACCTGATCGAATTCCTCTTCTCCGTCTCTGCGATCAGCGCGGCGGATCAACAAATCATCAACATGACCCCGGTCCCGATCCTGACAATGCTCGCCGACTATGGGCGTCCACGGGATGTCGGCAATCAGATTGCGCGATTGTCCTCAGAAGTGGTCGCTGCGGACATGGGGTATCAATGGGTGAAGTGGGCGGCCACCGAAACGTCCCGGAACGTCAGCTATATCCAAAAGGTCAAACCCGAGTGGCCGGGCAATCTGCAAGACTTTCAGGGGCGGCTGCATCAGGTCCTGAGGGGGGCCAGTGACGGTCTCGCGAAGCGGCAACGCATGGTGAATAACATCAACCAGCTTATGCAGTTGACGAAAACGCAGGGCGAAATGCGGTCGCTGCGGTAGTCGGAGTAAGCCTGTCTGCGATGGGATGGGAGAGGATAGCGCATCATGTGGACGATCTACACGTTTGGCAACGGCGATGTGCTGACGCAGATTCTGCTGGGTATCCGGATCATGATGACCACCGGACGCTTCGAAAGCCTGATGGAGCTCGCACTTCTTGTCTTCGCGATGTTCGGACTCGTGTATTTTGTGTTCAATCGGCGCTTCTTGGTCCCGCTGGTCGTCGGGGCCTTTTTCATTCTCTTTGTAAGTGTCCGAATCACGGTCGACGTGTCCGTGGAAGACCAAGTCAACCCCGATGTGCCCGATCAAATTGTGAACAATGTGCCGCTGGCGATCGCGTTACCGGCATATATCTCGGGGCAAGTAGGGTACTACACGACTCAGCTTGTCGAAGCGTCTTTTCCGATGCCCGTTCAATATACCCAGGGACAAGCGTCATTCAATCGCCCGCTATTCGATCTGCAGAAAGTCCTCAATGCGAGATTGCAAGACTCGGATCTGGCCCGCAATACCGATTCCTATTTTATGATGTGTGTGTTTCGGGAGATGGGCCTGCTCCAGAAGAACCTCGGGACGCTGATGAATTCTCCGAATCTGCTCAATGATATCGGGGCTACGAATAACGCACTCACGGCGCTTGGATATACAGGTGGGACGTTGGAGGCGGCGCCGAGGGTGTGTCCCGATTTCTTCAGTTCGCTTGTCCTTCCTGCGTATAACACCGGGCAGCCTGACTACGAAGGGGCGATGCGGCATTTGCGGACACAGTTGCAGCTCGATCCGGCCACCGGTGATGAGGAAGGGCTCACTGAGGACATCCGGGCGAATCTCTTGTTATCTGTCGGGCAATCGGCCCGAGACATGATTAACAATGTGCTGCTCATCCATGCGTGGAAAAACGCCGAATCCGCCGATGCCAAACGGCGCGCGGCGACTGCGGACACTGTGCTGTTGCAGCAGCAGGCGATCCAAAAGGACTTAAAGTTCCAAAGCTACTCGAAGTCCTATGTCGCTCAAAAGGTCGTACCGCTATTACGGACCATTGTGGAAGGGGTGGTGTACATCATGACCCCGTTTCTCCTAGTGCTCGCCATTTCGCCTGGGATGTCACGGTTGATGGGCACCTATTGGCGCTTGTTCATGTGGCTCCAGACCTGGTCGCCTCTGTATGCCGTGCTGAATTTTGTCATGTTCTGGGAAGCGCGAAGCCGGCTGGGCGCGATCCTGAGCTCAAACGGGGTCGGCCAATCCGTCAACTATGCGACGTTAGACCGAATCAATGAACATGTCGCCATGCTGAATTCCACGGCCGCAGATTATGTGTGGCTCGTGCCGGCGATCGGTTTCGGTCTGATGTGGGGCGGCAGCCAGGTGTTGGGATCGATCCTGGCGGGATCGCGGACCGCGGAAACCGTCGCCGGGCAAGTGGGCGGGCAGTTCTCGCGTGGGCTTGGTGCCAATTTGGAGGAAGGGCCTTCCTATCGACACGAGCAGCGTGGCGCTCAGTTCGGCGAGATGATCGGCCATGACGTCGAACCGCAGATGACCGTGCCAGCCGGCCAGGGCGGGTTTCGTGTGGATAGTCAATCCGGCACGAGTGAGATTCACGACTCCCAGGGTGGCATCACCAGTATTGGCGCGAATGGCATTCAGAACTACAAAGGCCCAGAAGGGCAGTATGCGATGGATTCTAAGGGGCACCTGCTGAGCGGGGTGTTCCGTCACAAGATGTTCGATCCTCAGTCCGGGAAGCAGGTCGATGCACAAACCTCGGTGTTTGGTTCGATGGTGGAGCATCGCTTCGATACGATGGGGGAGGATGGCACCAGAAAGAGCGTGCTCGTGCAGGAAAATCAGGACACCGGAGAATTAGTGGCGCGCACGGAACAATCCGTTCGGAAAGGCCTGTCCGAGACGCGTACGATTGCTGAAGATGGTAGTCAGAGTTTTGCACGATCGGGGAACGTGCCGGTGTTTCTGGAAGTCGCGGGCGAGACACGTCCCGATGCCGGATTTGTCCAGATGATGGGCGAGCGTGGGCCAGGAGAGCGGGTAGACACCCTCACGCAGTCGTCATTTCAGAGCACGATGGGGGCGAAGCAATCGTATACCGGCCGATTGGTGGAACGCGATGGGCAGTTTCATTTTGTGGCGACCGAGGGCGGGGCGGTCAGAGGATTTGACAACAAAGATACGGAAGCCGGAGTCCATAGGGAATCGTTCGTTTCCCCTGACGGCTCCAACTACTTTGTCGAGACTGGACAGGCGCAACAGATGGTCTTAGGGAAAGATGGTGTGACTCGGCCAATGGAGGGATATGTCAGGGCCTTTGGGTCAGTCGATCGCTCGGACCCGGTGCATCCGCGAGACATCTACTCCAGTTACAGTCTGACCAGTGATGAGGGTGGGCACACGCACACAGTGACAGGAACATTGGGCACCGATGCATCAGGACGGCAGTTCTTGGTGGAAGCCACGGAACATTTCGAGTCAGGCACAAGCGGCGTCGCTCACGACACCCAGACGGTTGGCTCGTATACCCTGAGCGGCACGTTCACGGCATTAAGCCATGGGGAAGCCAATCAACCGGGAGTGCCGACAGCCTTCTTCGGCTCGGCTATCGACAATAGCAAGCCAGGTTCGCCGGCGTTTCAAGCCAACGCGCTGTTATACGATGGCCAGGTGAGCTTCTTTGATGGGCGGGAGGGAGGTACCAAGAGTATTTCCGGGGAACGTAATCTGGTGGATGGCACGCATTTGTCAGGTCAGTTCACCCAGTTAAATACGATGGGACAAGACGGCCATCAAATCGAGATGTTTCATGGGTATGCTCAGCAACCCGGGGCGCCGGCCCGCGATGTCACAGGGCTGATCGACAATGGCAACCTTGTGGCGTTTAAAGGGACCTCTGGGTCTCAAACCAGAGACATCGTCGAAAAAGGACCTAGTGCGTCGGGCTTGCAGTATGGGGTTGAAGACACCATGATGGCTCCAGGTGGCACACATTCCGTAAGCACCTTTGACGGTGTTTCTGTGGACGCGGAAGGACGTGCGTTCAAGAGCTCTTCGGTGGAGTTGGATGGGGTGCGTGTGTATAGCGATCAGATGAGAGGATCCCGCCAGATGACCGTCGAGTTCGAGCAGTCCCTGCGTGGGTACAACAACGAGGTACAGTCGATTGATAAAGAGTCAGGATGGCGCCGGATCAATGACGGGCATCGCGATATGGATGTATACGCCAATCTCTACTACGGCCCGACCAGTAGTGAGACAGGCGAGCGCAAGTTACTGGGCGGGACGATTACCAACGTGACCGACAACACCTATTCCACCTTTATGAAAGATGGAGAAGGCAACGAGGTGTGGGGAATCGCCAGGTCACTGGAAGATCCAAACAGCGGGGGATTTGCCCAATACACGCGCTGATGGAGTTGGTCCATCAGCTTCTGGACGTCGCCGTCAGAGATGATGAGTTTCACGAACTTCGCATCATGTTCCTTCAGATACTGTTGCACCCAGTCCACCTGTGCGGGACTGCTGCCGTCGAAAAACACGAGGGTGCGAATCCACCGCACCTTGTCAAACGGATTGATCTTGGTGCCGGCCTTAATCAACACCGTGTTCGTCGTGGGATCCTTGATATCCTCTGGATACTCGACGGTCGGATCGACAAGCACGACCCTCGCCACGTCGACATGCGGCAGCGCCAACCCTGGGCCCTTAGCGAATTGCCGTTTGATGGCCTCGCCTGACCGACGTTGAATATCGGGCCAATCCGCCTTCGCCAACCGCTCCTTCATCACATCGATCAGGTCACGCTCCGCAATGTCGGTTCCACGTGCATCGGCCCGCACCTTCACACTCCGCTCCATGGTCGGAAGCGGTGGCGGGGCTTCTTCAGTCGGCCCTCCCTGGAGAAAGCCTCGATGACGGCGCTCGAACCATTCAACCCATGGCATCACCCCCGCTTGTTCCTTCGACAACAGAGTTAGGAGATGCGCGACCGAGGATGCCCCGCTCGCCACCAAGAATTTCTCATCTTTCACGAACACCAGGGCCGGAACTTCTCCCGCACCGACCGTCCGGTAGATGACTGGATCAATCCCAATTCCAACCAGCAGTGAGTCATCTGGATGGTCCCCGATGAAGAGCAGATGCTTGATCCGCTCCTGTGTAACCTTGAACGAATCCTGCACCAGTCCACGCAAGAGCACCTTGGCGCCAAGTAATTTCGCCTCTCGCAGGTAGTCTTTGAGGGTGTCGTTCGGTAACGAGAAGGAGAGTAGAAGGTAGACGCCGTCGCGGCGCACCTCTTTTGGCGATTCCTGGGGACGCCCCTGCCGCAACGCTTGACGCGAGTACCTTGCAATGTCCTGAGCCATCTCTTCAGGAGACGGCTTACTGGAAAGCACGGTCGATTGGGAGTTTCCCGCGAGTGCGGGCGTTCCGATGCTCAGAAGAGAGAGCCCTGCGACCACTACCACACAGACAATACCGCTCGATCCGTTCACGGTACCTCCATTTCAGAATGTCTGTATGGAGTATTACCGACCTCGCTAGATGAGAGGCGTCACCGTACCAAGAATATCTGACTGCCGAATTAGGCCATAGTACCGAGAGTCGAACGACCGCGGGTGTGGCAGCGCGACATAATATTCTCCTTCGGGAATAATCTCCGGTAGCGGAGCCAGCTCGATCCGTTGACCGTAGCGATCAAGTCCAAATCCCCGCCCCACCGATTGTCCGTTGATATAGACTTCATTATCTTTAACTACGATATGGTCACCTGGCACCCCCACAATGCGCTTCATCCACCGTTTACCCACGTCCGCATAGTCCCGGTGTAAGTGGCCTGGCCGCACACGTCCCACATAGTCTTGCCGCATGATGAACGCGACAAGATCCCCTCGACCCACGGGCTGCCCTTTTTGAATAAGGAAGAAATTATGGTGCGGCCAACTCCCGCTCGTGCGCGCGGCGACTTCATACCAGGGCGCGATGACGCCGGCAGCAATGATCGTCCCACAGAACAGCATCAACCCCACATACGCCCACCGATGCCGATCAAGCCACTCGAGGATTGTCGGCGCCCGCTTGAGCACGTTCAGCAGCGATAATGCATTGAATGGCTTCATCGATAGAAAGCTCCTTTGGTCCCTCTTTTCTCACTCGATCAATCATCGACAGCTCATCCGGATTCGTCGTAAACAACAGCTGGGTTTCTCGCGGCACGGTCAGTCGGCAAATGCCTCGCCCAAATGGCGTGATCATGAAAATCTCGGAGTACTCCGTGGTCTTGGTGACGGAGGACAGGAGTCGGTATTCCATTTCCGACAACACGATGCGCCCAGTGTTGCGAAAAGCCGCAATGCTTTCGGTCTTCTGCTTCAGCAATCCCACAAACTCTGCATTTTCGAGCAGATAGCGACCCACATCCCGCATCTTGTCGTAGTAGTCATTGATGCCCTGCGTGATAGTGATCATTGAGCCGCCGGACTTCCGTACGCGGCGCGCGCCGGTTTCAAAAAAAGCCGCGGTATTCCCTCCCTGGGACAACAAATCCCACGCCTCATCCAGAATGACGAATTTCCGCCGGCCTCGGTTCTCCTTTTTGTACATCACCGCCTGAATATTCATCTGCATCTGCAGGAGAATCACCGACCGCAACTGTTTCTGCTCGTTCAGTCCATCGAGTTCCAGCACCACGAAGTCGTTCTCAAAATTGACGTTGTTCGTGCCGTTGAAGAGATGGGAATACATGCCGCCCTTCGCATAGGACGCCAACACACGCGCAAGGTCTCTGGCCCGAGGATCCGTCATGCTCTTCAGCACTCGGTACACCGAATCCGGACACCCATCACGGCCCTCCCCCTCGAGGACACGCATGATCGCTTCTTCGATGAACGAGAGCTCGACATCGGAGAGCGGGCGCGAGGGAGACGCCATTTGCGCGTGCAGCGCTTTGAGCGTCGCCAGTTCATCAGCTCGGTCACTCGGATCGTCATCCCCTACGACACTGGCCCCCCAGTGCACCAACTTGCTGAACGGATTGAAACAGAGGCGCTGAGCGTTGGCGCCGTACTGGATGTATTGGCCCTTGAGCAGCTCCACCAGTTTGACGTAGCTGAATCCGGCATCAATGACCCACACCTGGCCACCAATGCCCAAGTAGCTCTTAATCCAATTGTTCATGAAAAATGACTTACCGGCGCCCGACGTGGCCGCGATCGCCATGTTGTAGTTCGTCTGTTGATTGGCGAACACATCCATAGTAATGATTTGGCCTGAGCGAGACGTCAGGAGCACCACCGGAGCCCCGCCCCCCTTCCAGTCCGCCACGATGGGGCAGATATGCGCCGGGACCTCAGTATGGTAGGTCTTCATGCGTCTCAGCCCGTCAATGAGTGCTTTGTCATCCGACGGCAAGCCGAGAGGTAACCCCGTCATGAAGATCTTCCACCCGATGAAGTGATCTTCCTGCAGATTGATATCCTTCGCACGATACAGGGCCCGGAGAGCCCCGGTCTGCTCCTCCACGTGACGCGGGGTGTCCCCGTACAGCACGACTTGGAAATAGGACCCGATGAGCTGTCTCCCGTTCTCCAGTTGCGCCTGCACGCCATTGTAATGATCCAATTTGAACTTCAGAGAGGGAATCAGCCCCAGAAGAAACCCACTGGCTTGCTGATTAATAATGACGTGCCTTTTTCGTAGCTTGCCCTTCGCTTTCACCTGGTCAAATTTCAGTACATTCAACGTCAGGAAGAACGGACAAGTAATTTGGTCGGTGAACCGGATGAGACTCCCAATCAACTCGCGATTGTTCCCGCCATGCCACTGCACGGGCCATGACTGCACGGTGAGCGTTTTGAGAAACTTCCCGTCCAGTTCAATCATCTTGGTGCGGAGCGTGGCTGTCGTATCGAGACGGACCGCCTGATCCCGAATCGGCAATTGGTCGTTGTACGCCGGCGGCCGACTCTCCCAGCTGTGGCCCGGGTTGAGCAGCACATGCAGGACACTCAACAATTGCAGCGGCCCTACCCGCTCGGGTAACAATCCCAACGTGTTCAACTGTCCCTCAATACTCGACACCGCTTGATGAATCCGCTCGTCTTCCCATCCTAGTGAGGTCGTCTCCTGGGTCGGGAAAGCCACGGAGACATACACCGTGAAATCTCGGGGGCGTAACGGTGGATTGGACGTCAGCTGTGTGTCTCGGGCATGCAAATAGAACTCTGCGGTCTTTCGCGCATCGGTGACATAGCGTTCTCCTGCCTGCCCTCGTTGCGCCAGCACGACGTGATTGTCCAGATAGGGCTCAATAATGGGGGACGCATGGAGCATGAATTGAAACGTGGTTCCGATCGGCAGGTCTGACTCAAAGAGATTCGTCAGCTTCTGAATAGACTCTTCTGACAAGCCCAATAGGGGCTTGCTCGCAAACACCACACCGATGCGCCCATCATCCAAACGATAGACCTGATTGGCGTCGTCCCAGGCCTCATAGGGCAGCCAGTCACTGATGGCTGTCCGTTCGACCAGCTGCTTGGCCTTCCACTCAAGGATCGTCGACATATTCGCTCCTCTGGGTTCCTTCCACTACTGGGGTGGCAACGGACCGTCATCGGTCAGGTAATTGGCTCCGCCAGGTTGGGGAAGCTGAGGAACGCCCTGCGGCATGATGCCACCCGAACCGAGAGGATTCCCGGGCATCGGCGACGAACGCTGCCCGATTTCCGGGATATTCTCCGTCATGGCATTCGCCGCCGCGTTCCCATTGGGACTTCTCTTGCCGTCTCGTTTTTCGACCATCCGTCCCATTCTCGGATACAGATCTTTTCCATGCCCCGAACTCGACCCGGCACTCACCCCCTGCGCCATGTGTCCGAAAATAAAATCTGGTTCGTCGACAATGAGATAATGCCGCGACTGATCGTGGAGGCGTTTTTTCGTATCCTTCCACGGAAATACCGTGACACGAAGGGCCGACGCTGGCGTAATCACCGGCTTGCCTATGGCGCTGTCCGGCTTGCCGCTGAAGACCATCGGAGGCGGGGCCTGACCAGGTCCAGAGCTTGCGTTGGTGTCTTGTGCAGCATCCTTCTGGTCTTTCGTGTACTGCGTCGCCCTCTGCCCAGCAGCGAAACGCTTCTCGTAGGCTTCCGAGACGGACTCACACGTCGCTTGATCTGGATACCCCTTACAACTGAAATTGGACTCATAGCCACCACAACCCGCTAGGAGGACACACACGCTAATAGCTACCCCAGATCCCAAGCCGTGCCATGATCCGCCTCGCGTGATGTAGCGCCTCATATACCCAGACATCATGTCGCATGCCTCCTCCAGAATCCGCCCACTCGACTTCCCTACTTCTGCTCGGCCTCCATCTGCAGTAACGCCAACACTTCACTGGCAGGACGATAGCCGGCAAACGATTGGCCATTCGGCAAGAACACCATCGGAGTGGAGTTCACCCCCAGCCGTTTTCCCAATTTGATGTTGTCGTCGATCGGATGACTGCAGGCCCCTGCCTCCCCCATCACTGGCTTTGACATCAGCGCGCGCCCCAGCGCCTCGGCTTGATCGGGAGCACACCAAATGGCGACCGACTTGCGATAGGCATCCGGATGCGTCCGTACCAGTGGATACAGCACCACGGCCACCGGAACACCCGCCTCGACAAGCTTTTGCACCTCCGGATGAAACTGCTGACAGAATCGACAGTCTGGATCGTCAAAGACCAGCACCGGACGCTCCAACTTCGGTTGCATGGGAGACAACAGAATGGTTTTGGAGGTATCCATCCCGGCCAAGAGCGCCTGTTGACGGTCTTTCACATACTCTTGCGTCACATTCCGGCCCATCTGAATATCGAAGAGTGCCCCGGAGAGCACGTACCGCCCAGACTCATGCACGTACATGTAGTTTTCCACTCGGTCACTGTCGCTCTCCACCAAGAGCCATCCAGGAATTTCCGTCTTGGACACTCGCAACACTTTCATGCCGGGAAACTTCTGTTCGATCACCGTTTTGATGGGCCTCGCGGCATCATCCGTTTCGCCTCTCAGAATCGACTCTCCCGCAACCGACACACACACCGCACACACCAGCCCCGCGATTATCTGCTGATAGGATCGTCTCATCGCTATCATGCCCCCTTTCACACTACGAATTACTGGAAGAACCCCTCTAACTCACGTCCCGTCCCCACGATAAAATCCACTTCCCGCTGCGTGTCGATTTCGATCACCGGGAAAATGGAGGCCGCCATCATGCTGTAGTGACGAGCCAACAATTCGGCAGCTCGACCAGCGCCACCGGCCATCCCCGACATGGCCACGGGCCCGGCCGGCGGGAGATTGAAGGCCTGACTCGGGCTTTGGGCCACGAAAAACCCGGACTGGTAGGGCATAAAGGCCCGCGAGATCCCGGACACAAATCCAGCGAGCAGCGTGCGGCCCAACAAAGCCCCTTCTTTCAAAACCACCCGCCCACGCATGCCTTGTTTGCCATCTTCCCCACTGACAAACCCTTTCAGTTCGATATCAACCGCCTCCCCATTCTTTTTCACGCACGAGAGGGCATTGCCACGAATCATCACGCGTTCCGAGGACAAGTCGCCCAAGCCTTCTCCCACCAGGAAACAGTCCTTTGCATCAATCCTCGCCTCGTTCGGGAGCTTCATGATGTCGCGCACCATCATGAGCACCGGATAGGGACTGTTTGCAGAGGCGCCCCCGCCCTGCGCCCCCGTCGAACGAGCGGGCGCATCCATGCCGGAGAGCAACTTGACTGGGATAATCGTCCCCGTGTTCAGCCACAATTTCTTTTCGTTCTTTTTGGCGCCAGGCACTGTCTCTGGCCGAAATACCTGAAACCCCTCGGTCACCCCGCCCGCGGCCCCAGGGGCCGGAAGCGTCCCGCCTGCCGGTTTCGGGGCGCTTTGCACCGGAATGGGGCCTTTCGGCATCGGTATGGTCGAGACGGGCGTCGCACTTCCTCCACCCACGGGATTGGCACTGAGCGGAGGCGGCAGCGGCGGCAACGCGCCACTCTTCGTCCCGGCTGAGATCCCGCCACCAGACCGCGCCACTGACTCAATCCGCTTCTGCAGGTCACTCAACTGTGTCTTAATCTCGGTCTTGTCTCGTCCGTCCTGCTCCAACAGTCTCCGCATTTGATCCCGCTGCTGCTCCAACGCTTCAATCCTGGCCCCGGCGTCTTTCAGGTAGATTTCTTTGTCG
>ENA-ORDA01003631-ORDA01003631.1-marine-metagenome-genome-assembly--contig:-NODE-3631-length-10656-cov-3.570281_pt1 | contig 10656 bp, 9 predicted proteins | sample MGYA00237778_ERZ508506 | MGnify/ENA primary metagenome ERZ508506 (study PRJEB26177, sample SAMN06267891) | marine metagenome | isolation source: Monterey Bay, California, USA | place: Pacific...
TTCCGATGACATAACAAATATTCCAATTTCTGACGATGATAAATTAGAAATCCATACCGACTCCAAATACGTGAAGAAAGGAATTACGGAATGGATCAGTAATTGGAAAGCAAATAATTGGAAAAGGAGTAAAAACAATGAACTCAAAAATGTAGATCTTTGGAAAAAGTTAGACGAATTAAATGAACGGTTGAAAAGTAAGCTAAAATGGGAATGGGTCAAAGGTCATGCTGGAAATAAATATAATGAAAAAGCTGATTACTTGGCAAGACAATACATTGAAGAAAACATGTCAGTATTACCGCATTCTTGTTCTGTAAAAATGATGGGTCGGATGCCGAACAAAAAAATCTATGAATTTTACGAAAAAGAGAAACCTGATTTATTTATTAATCTTAGTTCTTCTGAAGGTGTTCCTGTATCCATTATGGAGGCAATGAGTTTTGGAATACCAGTTTTGGCTACTGATGTAGGAGGAACAAGGGAAATTGTTAATAATGAAAATGGATTTCTTGTTAATCCTCACGATATTAATGAAATAAATGAAAAAATAGAAGAAGCCAAGGCTCTTAAACTAAAATAGAGACAAATTTAATATGGGAATATGGGATAAATTTTTTGGTCAATTCACTGGAAAAAAAACCAAGCAAAGCCCTTATATGCCTATTAAAGAAGATTCTCTTGATATCAGCTTTGCTAAAAATTTTACCTTAAAAGGAGGCCTTTTTCTGTTTTGTGAATCCTCAGATTCTGTCTTTAATAATTATAAAGAAATTTGTATTGAAAACAAGTGGAATCCTTCAGCGATTTTATGTCTAGAAAAAAAACTATCATTAAGTTTGAATATTAAACTCTTTGATCAAAATTCAGAAAATCTAAAGTCTTTTAAGGCTGCTGTTATATTTTGCGAATATATTATAAGTGATTCTGGAAAAATACTACTTAGCGAACATCAGATTCATCATTTCAAAATTCCTAATTTACCAGAAACTATTATAGTATTTGCAAAATCAAATCAATTAGTAAAAGATGTGAGTCAAGGGATGACTTTGTTGAAAAATAAATACAAAAATCAAATCCCTACTAATATTAGTACTTTAAACGTTAAATCGAATTTCATCAAGGAAAAATTCCCTTCAGCTCCTGAGACTAGTGCAAAAAACATATATTTGCTTTTAGAAGAAGATTCGTAATTATGAGAGAAATAATGGTAAGGGGATTTTCAGGAATCCTATATGTAGCCTTAATTGTTTCATCAGCTTTATTGTCAAATTTAGCCTTTATTATTGTTCTTTCACTTTTTTCTGCCTTAGCATTATTTGAGTTTCAAAGATTACTTAAATACAAAAGTCCCATTCCTCTTCTTTTTTTTATTCTTCTGATCTACCAATTTTACATTCAAAAAATAGATAGCAACCTTCATCTAGGTTTACTGTTTTTATGTATTTTTACAAATCTGCTACTAGTATATTTATTACTTACAAAAAAAGCATTTATACTTGCACCATTTCTCAAAAGTAGTTTTGCTTTATTTTATCTTGTAGCTTCAGGATATTTTATTGTAGCAACCTCAAGTATTCAAAACTCTGTCATTCATGGCATTACGCTTTATATGTACCTACTGATATGGATCAATAATAGCTTCGCATACTTAATGGGGAAAAAATGGGGGAAGACTCCACTTTTTCCAAATGTATCACCCAAAAAAACATGGGAAGGATTTTGGGGTGGAGCCTCAGTTTGCTTCCTTATAAGTCTAATTATTGCAATTTTACAAAAAGATTATTCACTCTGGGTTTTACCTGTATTATCTGGAATTGTAATTATAGGAGCAACATTAGGTGATCTTATTCAATCGAAGTTTAAAAGACATGCCAAAGTAAAAGATAGTGGTTCGTTAATTCCCGGACATGGTGGGTTTTATGATAGAATGGATAGTGTCCTTTTTACAGCTCCTTTTGTTAATTTATTTTTAATTTTTGTTCACTATGTTTCATAAAGAAGGATATCAAATAATTATGACAAGTTTTGTTTTAACAGCTGGGATTGCTGTTTTATCAGAATATAGTATTGAAGATCATACCTTTATTAAAAGTGGACTTCAAATTATTGCATTATTAATGCTTATTTTAATTCTTCAATTTTTCAGAAACCCAAAACGTGAAACTCCCATAAATGATAAACAACTTATTGCTCCAGTAGATGGAAAAGTAGTTATCATTAAAGAAGTATTTGAAAAAGAGTATTTTAAAGACAATCGTCTTCAAGTATCAATATTTATGTCACCATTAAATGTACATGTAACTAGGTATACCATGAGTGGTAAAGTTCAATTTAGTAAATACCACCCAGGAAAATATCTTGTGGCGTGGCATCCAAAATCTTCAGAGTTAAATGAACGTACTACTATTGTCTTAAAAAATGAAATCTTTGGAGAAGTACTCTATCGACAAATTGCGGGTGCTGTAGCTCGTCGAATTGTAAACTATGCAGAAGTTGGGATGGAAGTAATAAAAGGAACCGATGCGGGTTTTATCAAATTTGGCTCTCGAGTTGACTTATTCCTGCCTTTAGGAACTCACCTAGATATAGCTTTAAATGACACTGTTAAAGGTGGGGTTCAGCAAATTGCTCATATAGACTAAAATATACCTAGACTTTTCTCTAGCATACTTATTTTGTCAGTAGCATCTGCTGCTTTCTTTCGTTCAATAGAAATAACTTGTTCTGGTGCATTTTCCACAAAACGTTTGTTTGATAATTTCTTTTTAACTGAATCTAAAAACCCTTTAGTGTATTTTAATTCTGCAATCAGTTTCTCTTTTTCAGCTTCAGGATCTTCTGTAACTTCTGCAGGAATAAAGAACTCTAACTTATCAACCCTAAAACTACCGCCCAAACTTTCATTCGGAGCATTTTCATAATATAAGCCTTCAAGCATTCCTAACTTAATAATACTTGCTTCAAAGGGAAGTTTAACTATTGAATTTGTGATGTAGATATTAACTTTTTCTTTTATAGAAATATTTTTATCTTTTCTGAAATTTCGAATTGCAGCAACAACTTCTTTTGCATACTCAAAAGAATTAATAGTTTCTTGATCAAAAGTATTTGAAGTTGGCCATGAAGAAACAATAAGAGCTTCATTTTCTTTACGTGGTCTAATAAAATGCCATAGCTCTTCCGTTAAAAAAGGCATAAAAGGGTGTAGTAATTTGAGGTTATTTTCAAATAGAACAATTACTTTGTCATGAGTTATTTTATCAATTGGCTTTCCATATTCTGGCTTTACAAGTTCTAATAACCAAGAACAAAAATCGTCCCAAATTAATTTATAAAGACTCATTAATGCGTCTGAAATTCGATACTTATCAAAGTTTTCATCAATCCACGACACTTTTTTTTCAAAATGATTATCATACCATTTTAAAGCTTCTGTAGCTTCATCAGGAGAAGCTATAGTAGTATCTATTTCCCAACTATCAATCAAACGGTAGGCATTCCAAATTTTATTAGAAAAGTTTTTCCCTTGCTGACATAAATTCTCATCAAAAAGTAAATCATTCCCTGCAGCAGAACTTAGCATTAAACCAACACGAACCGCGTCTGCACCATATGTTTCTATCAGCTTCAAGGCATCAGGAGAATTTCCTAATTGTTTTGACATTTTACGTCCTTTTTTATCTCGAACCAAGCCTGTTAAATAAACTTTAGAGAAAGGTTTTTCATCTCTAAACTCATAACCAGAAATAATCATTCTAGCTACCCAAAAAAACAAAATGTCTGGACCAGTTACTAGGTCCTGTGTTGGATAGTAATAGTTTATTTCAGCATTTTCAGGGTTTCTAATTCCATCAAAAACTGAAATAGGCCACAACCATGAAGAAAACCAAGTATCTAGTACATCTTCATCTTGACGTAAATTTTCATGAGTTAAGTGAATATTCCCTGATTTTATTTTCGCTAATTCTAAAGCTTCCTTAGGTGTTAAAGCTACAACAAAATCATTTTTTGATGAGCCATAATAAAAAGCCGGTATTCTTTGACCCCACCATAACTGTCTGGAAATATTCCAATCGCGTATATTTTCCATCCAGTGACGGTAGGTGTTTTTAAATTTTTCAGGAAGTAATTCAATTTCATCTGACTTTAAAACAGCATTAATTGCAGGTTTTGCCAACTGCTCCATCTTAAGAAACCATTGGTCAGATAGACGAGGCTCAATTACTGCTTTGGTTCTCTCTGAAATTCCTACTTTATGAACATGTGATTCTGTTTTAACTAAAACTTCAAGAGCATCTAATGCTTTAACTACTTTTTTTCGAGCTACAAAACGATTTAACCCCTTAAACTCTAGACCTTGTTCATTTAGTGTAGCGTCTGGATTGAAAATATCAATAATATCCAAGCTATGTTTTTCTCCTAGAATTTTATCATTTATATCATGTGCAGGAGTAACTTTTAAACACCCTGTCCCAAAATCCATTGCAACATATTCGTCTAGAATAACAGGAACTTTTCTTTGAGTCAATGGCACCCATACCTCTTTCCCTTTTAGGTGTTTATAGCGTTCATCTTCGGGGTTGATACAAACAGCAGTGTCTCCAAAAAGTGTTTCAGGCCGGGTAGTGGCCACTATTACTTTTTCATCAGAACCTTCAACCTTATAGGATATATAGTATAAATTCCCTGATTTTTCTTTATGTATGACCTCTTCATCAGACAAGGTTGTCTGGGCTTCAGGATCCCAATTTACCATTCGGTAACCTCTATAAATTAATCCTTTATCATGTAAATCAACAAATACTTTAAGTACCGATTCAGACATATCAGAATCGAGAGTAAATTTTGTTCTGTCCCAATCACAACTGCAACCTAGCTTCTTAAGTTGATCTAAAATAACACCTCCATATTCATGAGTCCATTCCCAAGCATGCTCTATGAATGAATCACGACTTAGGCTGTTTTTCTCGATTCCTTTTTCCTTAAGTTTGGCAACAACTTTTGCTTCTGTAGCAATAGATGCATGATCTGTTCCTGGCACCCAACAAGCGTTATAACCTCGCATTCGAGCTCTACGAATAATAATATCTTGTAAAGAATTATTAAGCATGTGCCCCATGTGTAATATTCCCGTAACATTTGGTGGAGGAATAACTATAGTATAAGGCTCCCTCTTATCTGGAACAGATCTAAAATAACCATTTTGCTGCCAGTAGTTGTACCATTTACTTTCTACTAATTTGGAATTGAACTTGGAAGGAATTTCCATAAAAACTTTAGTCTAATTTTTGAATTACAAAAATAGGGACACTTATGTTATAATAAAAATTAGCATCCCTAATTGAAAGAAAATATATAGATTTACTCTTAAAGATAAATATTATGAAAATATATCATTACGGTAATTTACTTTTCTTATTTGTGATTGCACTTGCTATTTCACAGGAAATTGGGCCTAAAATTAATTTTGACACAACAACTATTGATTATGGAACCATAGAAAATAATAGTGATGGAGCACGGATTTTTATTTTTTCTAATACAGGAAATGCTCCCTTGATTATTAAAAATGTACAATCAAGTTGTGGATGTACAGTTCCTAAAAAGCCGAAAGGTCCAATTGCCCCGGGAGAATCAAGCGAAATTATTGTTCGCTATGACACAAATAGGCAAGGTCCTTTTAGAAAAACTATTACCATTACAACTAACGTTAATGATAATTCTGTTTTAGCTTTAAAAATTAAAGGAATCGTATTGCCAAAGTCATGAGTTTCAAAAAATGATATTAATTTTATTTTTAACAAAATAATCTCATTTTCTTGATAGGATTCAAAAAAAATGAAGGATCAATAAATATATTTACAAAAGTCATTCTTAGTGATCAAAGAAAATAATATTTTTATCATTTTTACTTTTTATTAATAGTATGCCAAAGTTATCTAGAAAAGGAATTCAACTTCCAACGTCTCCCATCAGGAAACTTGTCAATCACTCAGATGATGCAAAAGTAAGAGGTATAGATGTTCTTCATCTAAATATTGGCCAACCTGATATTGCCGCTCCAAAAGAAGCGATTAATGCCATACAAAAAACACAATTAAAATTACTCCCATATGGTCCATCTCAAGGAACCCATACCTATCGTGAAAAACTATGTGTTTATTACAAAAAAAATGAAATTGAGGTATCTCCTGAAGATATTATAGTTACTACAGGAGCTAGTGAAGCCCTTATATTTACTTTAAACGTTATATGTGATGCAGGCGATGAAATTATTATTCCCGAGCCTTTTTACGCTAATTATAATGGTTTTGCCAGTTCTGCTAGTGTAAATGTTGTTCCTGTTATTTCAGAATTTACTTCACAATTTGAACTTCCGTCTTTAGAGAATATAACTGATAAAATTACTTCAAAAACAAAAGCAATTCTGCTTTGTAATCCTAGTAATCCGACTGGATATGTTTATAATGAAAAAGAAATAAGTACTCTTTGTGAGCTTGCCGTTGAACATGATATTTTTTTAATAGTAGACGAAGTTTACCGTGAATTTATTTACAGCGGCAATAAACATTATTCTGTCTTACAATACCCAGATGGAAGTGAGCATACAGTGATGATTGATTCTGTTTCAAAAAGGTACAGTCTATGTGGAGCAAGAGTAGGGTGTATAGTCTCTAAAAATCAGATGTTTATTCAAAATGTTTTGAAATTTGCACACTTAAGACTTTCTCCACCATCAATTGCTTTAATAGCAAGTGAAGCTGCACTTGACGCACCTGACAGTTATTTAAAAGAAGTAGTTGCAGAATATGAAGTTCGAAGAAGTGTATTGATAGAATACTTAGAAAAGATACCAAACGTGAAGGTTTCTCATCCTTTAGGAGCATTTTATTGTATTGTAAAGCTACCCGTTGAGGATGCAGAAGATTTTTCTAAATATTTACTGACGGATTTTAACGATAACAATCAAACCATAATGCTGGCTCCAGCCAATGGATTTTATTCAACACCTGGCGTTGGACTTAACGAAGTTAGAATTGCCTTCATTTTAGATAGTCAAAAGTTAATTCGTGCGGCAAGTATTTTGGAAAAGGCTTTAATGACCTATACTAAATTACTATCTTGATGCATGTTCAAAATTGAAGAAAACGTTTCTTTAAAAAAATACAATACTTTTGGGATTGACATCCAAACAAAAAAATTTTATGCCCTTTCTTCTTCTGAAAAGCTTAAGAAAGTCTTAATAGAAAATGAAGGAATTCCTCTAAGAATTCTAGGTGGAGGGAGTAATTTGCTTTTGACCAAAAATTTTGAGGGACTTACACTTCAAATTGCAACAAAAGGCATTAAAATAATAAATAAAACTAGAGCAAAAGTACTAGTTGAAGTTCAAGCTGGAGAAAATTGGCATGAATTTGTGCTTTGGAGCTTATCTAATAACTTTGGAGGTATCGAAAATTTAGCACTCATCCCGGGAAGCGTTGGCGCGGCCCCAATTCAAAATATTGGAGCCTATGGAGTAGAGCTAAAGTCAGTATTTCATTCTTGTAAGGCACTTGAAATTACTACTAGAAAAATACATACTTTTTCAAATGATGAGTGTGAATTTGGATACAGAGACTCCATATTTAAAAAAAAATTAAAAGGAAAATTTATCATTCTTAGTGCTTGTTTTTCACTCCAGAAATTTCCACATAGTATCGATATTTCCTATGGAGCTATTAATTCTCAACTGGCAGATAAACTTGCCACTATCCAAAATATAGCAGAAGCGGTTATAGCTATTAGGCTTTCTAAACTTCCCAATCCTAAAAAAATTGGTAATAGTGGTAGTTTTTTTAAGAATCCTATAGTTACTCTAAATGACTTCAAAAAAATTCAAAAAATATTTCCTAAACTCCCCCATTACCCTAGTAAAGAGGGTTTTGTTAAAATTTCAGCCGGATGGATCATTGAATCATTAGGTTTTAAAGGAATAAGGGAGGGAGATGCAGGTGTTCATGAAAAACAAGCCCTTGTATTAGTTAATTATGGGACTGCCTCTGGAATTCAAATTTTAGCACTGGCAAAAAAAATACAAAAAGCTGCTCTAGACAAGTTTGGTGTTTCCTTAGAAACGGAAGTAAATATTCTCTAAATACTATTCTTTATTTTTTGAATCTATTTGAATGGTGACTGGACCATCATTAATAAGAGATACCTCCATATTTGCTCCAAAAGTTCCAGAAACCACTTTTTTGCCAAGTTGTATTTTAGCAGTTGTCAGAAACAATTCGTACAAGAGAAAAGCGTGTTCGTGTTTTGCTGCTCTGATATAAGAAGGACGATTCCCCTTTTTTGTAGAAGCCATAATAGTAAACTGACTAATTACCATTAACCCTCCGCCAGAATCTAGAAGCGAACGATTCATTATTTCATTTACATCATTGAAAATACGAAGATTTAAAACTTTATTTACCAACCATTCAACATCTGACGCATAATCTGCTGCTTCAATACCTAAAAAGACAAGTAAGCCACTTTCAACAGTTCTTTCTTCAGACTTATCAATAATAACTTGAGCATTTTTGACCCTTTGAATAATAACTCGCATAATTAATTTCGGTAAAGGGTATCATCCTCCAACATTTGTAAATATGAAGCATAACGAGATGAAGAAATTTTACCAGCTTCAACAGCCCCTATAATTGCACATTTTGGTTCGTTATGGTGTAAACAATTATGAAATTTACATTTATTTTTTCTTTTGTGAAATTCCGGAAAATAATTTCCAATTTCCTCAGGCTTCATATCTACCACTCCAAAACCCTTAATTCCTGGAGTATCTATAATCTTAATCCCTTTAGTTAAAGCAAACATTTCTGCATAGGTGGTGGTATGCATTCCCTGCTGATGTTGCTTTGAAATAGCTGCTGTTTTTATATTTAGATCTGGAGATATCGCATTTACTAAAGTAGACTTACCTACTCCACTATGTCCTGAAAACATACTCACTTTATCTTGCATTATAGATTTAACCGTTTCTATTTCAATGTCGTTAGTAGCTGAAATACTATAGGTAGAATATCCAATATCTTGATAGATTTTTTGAAATTCTTTTACTTCTTTTAATTCAAAATCTTCATAAGAATCTATTTTATTGAAAAGTAAAATAGCTGAAATTTGATAGGCCTCTGCAGTGACTAAAAAGCGATCTACAAAAGCAGGAAACGTAGGGGGGTTGTTTAAGGTTATGATTAAAAAAACCTGATCAATATTAGAGGCAATTATATGGGTTTGCTTAGAAAGATTTACTGATTTTCTTACGATATAGTTTTTTCTTGGATGAATAGATGAAATAACACCTGTTTGGGTATTGTTGCTGGTTTCTAAATCAAAATCTACCACATCTCCAACCGCTAATGGATTAGTGCTTTTGATCCCCTGAATACGAAACTTACCCTTGATACGGCATTCGTAGAACAATTGATCTTGTGCCTTAACACAGTACCAGCTTCCAGTTGATTTATAAACAATTCCTGTCATTCTTATTTTTAAGATCTTCACAAAGAAACAAATTTCTTTTAAGACCTTAGAGTTTACGCTATCAAAAAAAGGCTCGTATTATGAGTGTTTTTTAATTATTTAAAATTTTTTCTTGATGATTAATCGATTCTTGGTGAATAGCCTTAAATAATTTAAGTATAAACTCTTCACTTAAATTATATTGCTCCCCTTCCAAAACCATTTTACCTAAAATTTCGTTCCATCGTTTACTTTGTAAAACAGCAACATTCTTTTGTTTTTTTAGTAAACCAATTCCCTCTGCTACTTTCATCCGTTTTCCTAGAGTCTCAAGTAATTGATTATCCATGACATCAATTTGAGCTCGTAAATTTTGAAGCTGATCGTTATAATCTGCCTCTGGTGTTGATTCCTTTCTAATTTTTAGATCTTTCATAATCTGAATTAATGAAGTTGGCGTTAGTTGTTGTGCCGCATCGCTCCATGCATTATCTGGATCATGATGAGATTCAATCATAAGACCATCAAAGTTTAAATCTAAAGCGGTCTGTGAAACATCAAAAATCAAATCACGATTTCCTGTGATGTGAGATGGGTCATTAATCATTGGAAGATCTGGAAATTTTGTTTGTAACTCAATTGCCATTTGCCACCCTGGAGTGTTTCGGTATTTAGTTTTTTCATATGACGAAAAGCCTCTGTGAATGACTCCTAAATTTTTTATACTGGCGGTCGCTAATCGCTCAACTGCGCCTAACCACAATGCTAAATCAGGATTTACTGGGTTTTTAACAATTGGTTTTACTGCATTAGTCGTATCTTTTGTAGGTGATGGAATAATTAAGCTTTGCCCAATTTGAAGCGGTTCGTTATTTAACCCATTTACTTTTTTCAAATTATCAATAGAAATACTATAAACATTTGAAATAGACCAATATGTTTCACCTTCTCGAACTAGGTGTTTTTTGCTTAAAGAATCTAAATAAGTAACTGTATCAGGTACAATAGAAATAGATTCAATTTTAAATGGAACTTTCAACTTTTGTTCAAGCTGAAGACCTTTAGATGCTTCTGGGTTGAGCTCAAAAAAAACATTTAAATCAAGATTGTATTTTTTTGAAATACCAAATGCTGTTTCCCCTTTTTTTA
>ENA-ORDA01003633-ORDA01003633.1-marine-metagenome-genome-assembly--contig:-NODE-3633-length-10655-cov-3.448573_pt1 | contig 10655 bp, 8 predicted proteins | sample MGYA00237778_ERZ508506 | MGnify/ENA primary metagenome ERZ508506 (study PRJEB26177, sample SAMN06267891) | marine metagenome | isolation source: Monterey Bay, California, USA | place: Pacific...
GTCTTTCTTACAATTTATATTCTGGGGTTTCATCTGGAGGCCTAATAACAATCACTATTGGTGCCCCTGGTAATAACGCCCAACTTCCTAGGCAGAACGGCGCACTTGCGGGTGGTGGCACCAGTGGTGGTGATTCTACTGCAATAGCTAGCTCCCTTGGTATAGCCCAGGGCGGGGGCGGTGGTGGCACAGGTAACGGCAGTACAGGTACTTCAAATGCCACGTCATCCGCTGGTGGTTCTGCATATGGTGGTAGTGGTAATATTGTAGGATCTAGATCTAAATCAAACTATGTAACTGCGGCTACCCCAGGAAACAGAAGAGCAGCTACAGGTGCTATGGCTAGTGTTGTTTCTAGCACACAAGGCGAACCAACTTTACAACAAGACATCGGTTTGGGTAACTTTACTCAAACAGTCCTGAGCGGATATACTTACACTAGGGATCAACAATTTACACAAGCATATACGTCAGCAGATACAATTCCAATTGTAAATACTCTCCATTACGAAACTAACGATCTATTTTTTGGAATGAAGTCTGCGGGAGGAAGAGGCGTAACCAATTACGGTTATTATGCCCAAGGTCCAGCAGGGGTGCATGGTCACCTAGGTGGTGGAGGTGGTGGATGCGTATATGGTAACAACAATGCGCCCTACTACGGACTAAAAGATGACGCCGGGACTCCCAACCAAGGTCCACGGGGCGGAAGAGGTGGCACTGGGTTTGTTAATTTAGTACTGCTTAAGGAAATATAAAATGGCTACAAAAATATTTATAGAAGAAGATGGAAATCGTATTGTCGTTCCTGCTAGCGCTGAACTTTCTGATTTTCCTAACTGTACATACGAAGAAGGATCAGAAGATACCGTAGGAGAATCAGCGTACTTTAGAAAGTTACGAGATGACTGTCTAATTGAATTCGTAGACCCGCTTGTTACAAACCCAATGAGATGGGATGCATTAACTGATGAGGAAAGGTCTCAATGGACTACTTACCGCCAAGACTTGCTTGATATGCCCCAGCAACCTGATTTTCCTGATAGAGTTACTTGGCCTATACCTCCAGCTTGACATGCTTCTCAACAAGTATCACTTGGCCCACTAAGCCAGAATAAGGACTTACAATGCTAGGCTTTGCAGCATTTTCAGAGACAACTCTTTCACAGTCAGCTACGTCTTTACAGGCCTTAGCTTTCTTGAGTTCTTCTTTAGGTCAGTCTACTACAGGTGGACTGCTCTTTGATGCCAAAGCATTCTTTACGTTACCTAATGTTTCAGCAGTTGGCGCTAATACAATACTCTTTGACGCTCAAGCATCTACTGCTATTGTAGGATTGCTATCTACTACCAGTATTAATGATATTGTATCTAAGGGTGCAGCTAATATAACGCAACCTCCTGTTACAGCAACATTCACAGCAGGTACGTTAGACTACCAAGGCATAGCTCATATAACACCTACAGGTGCTTTTGTAACAGGCACAGCTGGTGACTTTGGAGATGTAGACGCACAGGCAAACATTACCACAGTAGGTACTAGCAGCACTACTGCAGTAACAGACTTTGCTGATGTTACTGGTGGAGCTAACGTAACACCTTCTAGTGCTACTGCTTTCCTCACGATCTACATAGGTGACTTTGCTGATGAGGACGCACAAGCTACAGCGTTTATACCACCTGCTATAAGTGTAGCTAGTGTCAAAGACGTTGACTTCTCAGCCCAATCTAATATAACTACAGGTAGTACATCTGCTACCTTTAGCATTTCTACAGTAGAAGGTGGGGGACAAGCTACTGCTACTTTCTCTGGTACACTAGCTAATATTTATAATGGCCTAGCAGATCCTACTGCTGTAAGATTTCCATATCAAGACTTTTCTAATGATTATAGTAGAGTTAGGACTACCTACTTAGTAGGTTACGAAAGAAATAGAACTGTGCATATAACAGAAGAAAACAGAACAGTTTATATATTAAAGAACGAGGGTTAAGCATGTCGTATAAGTGGCCTGACAAGGATAAAGATGAGTTGTTGGACTATAGCATTGACTGGTCTCGTTTTCTTAGTAGTTCTACCCTTACAGGGGATGATACTATAGGTTCGGTAAATTGGTACATTTATGATGCAGATGGTACTAAAACTGAGGTGTCTGATTCTCAGGTTGTTGATGGGTTACAATTTGTAACAGGTACAATTGATGAGGAGACAAATACTATTGCAACTATACGTCTATCCTTAGGTACAAATAATAAGAGATACAAAATTGCGTGTCATATTACTACAGGGTCTAGCCTAGAGTATGAGCGTAGTGTATTCATACGCATTAAGGAGAAGTAGAGATGGCATATAACTATTTAGAATTAGTTAATGACGTTAATCGTAGACTGAACGAAGTAGAACTAGATGCTAATAACTTTGGTACTGCTAAAGGATATTACAGTTTTGCTAAAAATTCCGTTAATGCAGCTATTCGCCATATTAACCAGGAAGAGTTTGAGTGGCCTTGGAATCATGCAGAAGAGACAGAGACTCTAGCTGTAGGTGAAGTACGCTACAGTATGCCTTATGACAGCAAAACCATAAATATGAACACATTTCGTATCAAACGTGATGTGAGCCTTAACGTAGAAACTATTAAGTTAAAACCTTTATCTTATGAAGAATGGCTTGACAAGTTTGCTGATTACGAGTATAACTCTGAAGCAGGTGTACGTACAACACCTAGATACGTAATACGCACACCAAGTAGAGAGCTTATATTTTCTCCTCCACCTGATAAAGAGTATGAGGTTATATATGAGTACTTCCGCACAGGGTTTGAGCTAGAGGTCAGTACAGACGTACCTACGCTTCCTGAGCAGTATCGCTACACTATCATAGATGGTGCTATGTACTATGTCTATCAGTTTCGTGGCGACACACAGGCTGCACAATTATCACTACAGAAGTTTGAACAAGGTATTAAACAACTCCGTAGCTTACATATCAATCGCATTGAAGGCTTGCGAGACACGAGAGTACATTTCTAATGGCTACACAGTGGCAGACATTCCCTATTGAGTTTAATGGTGGACTAATATCCAATCTAAGCCCTTTACAACAGGGTACTAATGCTGTGGGTTCTGCTACTTTACTGCAGAACTTTGAAACATCTAAATTAGGCGGCTACTCTAAACTAAAAGGTTATGAAAAGTATAGTACTACTCAAGTACCTGGCACTGGTCCTGTACTAGGGCTAAAGGTTATAAGCTCAGGGCGTATTGTCGCCTCTCGTAAGAATGCTTCCAACAAGACTGAGTACTACTTCAGCACAGGTACTACTTGGACAAGCATAACTGAGACTGCCCTTACTAATGGCAAAAAAGCTAGAAGTGCTCTGTATAATTTAGGGTTGTCTGACAAGGTAGTATTTGTTGATGGCGTAAACTTTCCTGTTATATACAATACAGCAGGCAATACTATTGTAAAATTACAGAATACAGATGTTAATGTTGATGGTTACACAGGAACAAATGACCCCTTGGCAGCAGAGCATGTAGCTATCTTTAAGAGTACAGCTTTTTATGCTAAAGGTAACACTTTATTTTTCACTGCACCCTTTAGTGTAGATGATTTTAGTGCAGCTAATGGCGCTGGTAGTATTAGTGTATCAGCAAACATCACAGGCCTAGCCATCTTTCGTGATCAACTTATTATATTTACTACTAACACGGTACAGCGTTTAACAGGTAGTACCGCTGCAGACTTCCAAGTATCACCCATTACAGATCGTATAGGCTGCATTAATGGTGACACTATACAAGAGTTTGGTGGAGACATTATCTACTTAGCCCCTGATGGTATTAGACTTTTAAGTGCGACAGATCGTATTGGTGACTTTGGATTAGACATTGCATCAGATAAAATAGCAAAAGACAGCATATCCTTTCTAGGTAGTACCCCTATATTCTCTTCTGTAATTTTACGAGAGAAGGGCCAATACAGAATATTTGCGTACATAGAGTCTGAAAATGTTACATCTGCTAAAGGTCTTATAGCTACTAAGTTTATATCTCAAGGTGGTACTGGTGTTAATTGGTCTACTACCAAAGGCATAAAGGCGTATGCTTCTGATAGTCGTTACACCAATACAGAAGAAACTATTGCTTTTTCTAATAGTGACGGTTACGTTTATATAATGGATACAGGGTCCAGCTTTGATGGCGCAGCTATTGAGGCTATCTATGAGTCTCCGTTCATGCCCCTAACAGATCCACAGGTTCGTAAATCTTTTTATAAGATGACACTTTATGCTCAGCCCTCAGGTAATATGAGCCTAGACCTCAACCTAAAGTATAACTTTGATTCTTCTTCAGATCTCACAACAGTACAGCCTGATACACAGCAAATCGTTGGTACAGGTACTTCAGTATTTATATATGGGGATTCAAAATCTTTATTTGCATCTTCAGATAGAGTAGCAGATAACTCAAATTTAGTAGCACCTGCAGGTCCGTGGCTAACTTACCCAAACCAAGCTGGCCCTTTTTATAATGAAGAGGGTGAAACATTTTCCCCTGCAACCTACGGTGGTGAACTAGATAATATATACAATACAAATGTTATAGGATCTGGGAAGACACTTGCTATACGTATTGAAGACAATACTACAAATCCTACATTCACTCTAGACACAGCCTTGATAGAGTTCAGCCAAGAAGATAGACAGTAAGGACTAAAACATGTCAGGTTATACACGCACAGACACGACAAACAAAATAGCTAATGGTAATGTTATTGACGCTGATGACTTTGACCTAGAATATAATGCTATTGAAGCGTCATTTAATGCCTCTACAGGACACACTCATGATGGTACTGCAGGGGAAGGTGCTGCTATAACTGTAGTAGGTAGCAGTCAAGAGGTTACTGTTTCTTCAGGGTCTTTAAGGCCTACTACAGCAAATGTTACAGTAGACTTAGGTACAACAGGAATACCCTATAAGGAAGCTTTTATTAAGAAGGCTGTTCTTTCTGGTCCTACAGATGCCAATCAAGTAACACTAGCTGTAACAGGTAAGACAACTATATCTGGCTTGACTACCCTAGCTTCTGATCTACAGGTTGCAGGTAGTACCATTCTTACAGGTGACTTCACATTAGATGACGACACAGGTGTAGCAGGTAGTAAGTTTCTTGTAGAATACGCTACAGGTAATACCTCCTTGGCTGGTACTTTAACTGCAGATGGTAACACTACTCTATCGGGTACTCTAGATGTAGCTGGGTCTATAACTGGATCTGGAAATTTTACCATTGATAATGGCGCAGACCCAGAGGTAAACAAATTTACTGTTGCAGCAGCCAGTGGTAACACTGTAGCAGAGGGTACTCTAGCCGTTACAGGAGCGGTAACAGCTAAGGCAGGCATCACTACAGGGATATCTAATGATGATGGTGATTCTAGTATAGGCGGTACATTAGTTGTATATGATGTTCTGACAGCTGATGCAGGAATTAATATAGATAACATTAATATTGATGGTACTACGGAGGGGGCTACTATAGCCCTAACTACAGGTGACTTACTCTTTGACATAGCAGGGGATGCAATTGTAGACGTTAATGGAAGTGACATTATCTATAAGAAGGGTGGTACAGAACGCTTTAAGCACAGGATAGCCACAGACAATACAATAGAACAGTACGTGTGGGACACACTAGCAGCAGGCGCACCTGCGTGGGTTAAAATAAGTACTACTACTAAGACAGGTACGACAGTACACGGTACACTAGAGGCAGAGGGTAATACTTCTGTTACTGGTACACTAGCTGCTACAGGAGCAGTCAGTACTACAGACACTACAGCCTCAAGTAGCAATACTACAGGGGCATTAACTGTTGCTGGTGGTGCTGGTATTGTTGGGGCAGTAAATATTGGTGGTGCTGTAGATATAGATGGCGCTTTAACAGTAGCAGCTGCTTCTACATTCAGCAACAACCTCACTATAGCAGGGGACTTGACTGTATCAGGAACTACTACAACGGTAAATTCTACTACTGTATCTATAGCAGACCCTCAGTTTAAACTAGCTTCTAATAATAGCACTGCAGACGGAACTGATTTTGGTACTTATGGTACTTTTAAACCAACAAATGAAGTTCAACAATACGCAGGTTGGTTTAGAGATGCAGATGATTCTGGTAAAATTAAGTTCTACAAAGCTACTGAAGAGCCTAGTTCTACTACTATCGACACTGCTGACGCGGGGTTCTCTTTAGCTGACGTACAGGCTGAAACATTTACAGGTGCATTATCAGGAAATGCTACTACCGCTACTAACCTGGCTGCTACAGCTAACATAGCTCTTACAGGTACGGTAGTTGGTAATGTAGACTTTGATGGCTCCGGTGATGTGTCCATATCTACCACACTTGGAGCAGACGCTGTTGCTTTGGGTACTAATACTACAGGTAACTATGCAGCTTCCATAGCGGGTACAACTAACGAAGTAGAGGTTACGGGTACTGCAGGAGAGGGTACAGCATTTACTGTAGGTTTGCCAGATGACGTAACTGTAGGTAATGACCTAACTGTTACTAATAATCTGGCCGTAACTGGCACTTCTACTCTTACAGGTGACGTTACTACATCAGGAGCGGTGGCCCTTAATGGTGCAGCACAGGCATTTGAGATAGAAGCAACCTCTACAGGTAATAGACTTTTATTTAGGTATAATGGTGCAACGGTCATGTCTCTAGACTCTAGTGGTAATCTTGTAGTATCAGGCAACATAACTGGCTTTGGTACACCTTAAGGAGCTTCTGCTATGATAAGTTTTTCAGACTACCTTAGGCTTGGAACCTCACAACCACGTATATGGATGTATGCAGAGGATATACTTTTCTCTATAGACGGCGTCACCCCACGATTTTGGCCTGACGCATATACCACACGTATTTTTGGCTGGAGAGCGGTTGACTATACGCTAGATGGCTATAATGACCTTTTGGGTAGTGGCAGTGAGAGTGACTCTGGTGATCTTGCCGATTGGCTAAATGCCAACAAGGTTTATACATTGAATACTCCCGTCCATCCTGTAAATGTAGACTATTTAAACCCTGGGGATGAAAATGTTCCAGGTACTTTTATGCTGAAAGTTATGCAGCAATCAAATACTCCTGGGTATGGTTGGCCTAGTATTGCAAATACTGTCAGTGGCGCTGGTCCTGTTGACTTGAGCTTCATAAGAGATACGCTAGGAATATCTGGGGAGATAGACTTTTCTAAGTTTTACTCTGGTAATAATGCCGCATATGATACTGCTGAAAAACCTGGATCAGGAATAGCCTCTTTCCCTGCTGTAACGACTGACGAAATAAATCTAAGACATTTCTATGGTAAACTCGCTAACACAGGACTAACCTATGATGATGCCTCTGGCACTTTTGATGGTACTGTTAGTCTTTCTACTGTAGCAACCCTAACCAGTGACACTACTTGGTCTCCTAGTTCTGCTGGTACTTACGTATTTCTACTTATTAACGGAGGAGAATCTGGTAATATAGTTCAACGACAGACAGGCAGTTCTTTATCTGGACAGGAGACATCAGCATTATATGGTGGAAGCGCAGGCACTGTGATAGTTGCTTGGTCTAAGCTAAGCACTAACCAGACATTTGATGTTACTGTAGGAGCAGGGGGAGCGGGAGTAAGCCTAGACACTCACGGTCATGTACGTGGGAATAGAGGCGGTGTAAGCTCTATAGAAATAAGTAATATAGTAGAGTGCAGTGGTCCCGGTTATAATAATCGCAGAGGTGATAGTGAGCAAGAGTATCCAAAAGAGCATGGTTATGTATCCAATATGTCTCATAGTGGACACCTTGGTGTGTACGGATCTAGCTCTGGCGCTAAAGGCCAAGGTATATTTGTAGGCGTACAAACTGTAACATCCAACAGTGTTAGTGGGTCTTTCTTTTCTAACGTTTCAGGTTCTTATGGTACAGGGACGGATTCTGTGTATGTGACAAACACCACACCAGTAAGTTTGTCTACTACGGCAGCACAAGATGGTGTTGTAAAGATTTATAAGGTAGTATGATGTCTAACATAAGCTTGACACCAGAAGAGTTAGAATCTATGCTAGACCGTGCAGCTAAGCGTGGAGCTAGACACGCTTTGTCTTCAATTGGCCTACATGATGAAACAGCTGCCAAGGACATCAACGAAATGCGAGATCTATTAGATGTATGGCGAGATACACGTAGAGGTATCTGGTCAACGCTTGTAAAAGTAACAACAATCGCTATTATAACATTCATTGCTGGCGCAGTATGGATGCAGTTAGGGAATAAGTAATTATGGCTAAACAATTTGCAGGTTTTAAGCGTGAGGCAATGGAGAACAAGATTCTCCCTGCTCTAGGCTATACAGGTTCTATGGACCCAAAGATGATCAATGCTTTCCTAGCATCCAATCCACGGGCTGCAGCTAAAATGGGCAGATACACCCTAGCAGCACGTCAACGTATTGAAGGCACTAAGGGTTTTAATGCTGGTGCTTTAGCCCTTAGCAATATACCTGGAGCACAACCTCCTGAGATGTTTGACTACTCTGGTTTAGGTCGCCAAATGACAATGGATGAGTTTCGTAGATCTGATAAAGTTGGCGCTATGACGACAGAGGCTAGAGCACCTGAAGACTATGTAGACCCTTCAACGGGACAAACAACTAAACTTGATCCTGCTTTAATTGGGCAGTACGAAGATTACTCAAAGGGTTATGGACAACCTGAAGTTAATCCAACATCCAGCACAGATAGAGAACTCGATCTAAACGTACCCATTGACAGAAGTAAGTCAACTACCTATTTGCCAGGTTTTCAGCCTAATACAAGTATGCCAGACTCACCAGAAAGAGACCCTACACTTGTAGAATATGAGTTAGGTATTGAAGCCGTTAATGCGGCGCAAAAAATCTTAACTGCAGCCCAAAAAGTGTACTCTGATAACCCAGATAGTGAATCTGCTAAGCAGGATATGGACAATGCACAAATAGCTCTAACACAAGCAAAGGCTGCATCGTCAGGACAAACAGCTAATTTAGGCAGGTCAACAGAACCAGCTGGAGTTACTGCTAAATCTTTAATTGAGCCAGAGACACTTGTAACTAAAGCAGATGTTGAAACAGTTTCTGATGAGCAGAAAACAGAAGGTAAGATTGATGCTGGTACAGGACAGGTATCAGATCCTGAAATGGCAACGGGTACAACTGCAGATTCAGCACCAGATGTAGTAGCTCCTAAAGAGATGACTGCTAAGAAATATGAACCTAAGACTGTCACACCTGCAGTTAAGAGTACTTTAGACAAACTTGAAGCTGCTACAGGTAAGCCTAGTGATGAGGCTTTAGCAGAAGCTGCCACTATGAAGCCTGGGGATTTAGCACGTCTTGGCCTTACTGTAGAACAGATAGATGAGGCACGTAAGGTTGTAGCTCCTGCAAAGCGCAAGCTTGAAGAGGGTGAGCTTATTGAAGGCTCTACCGTTGATATGGATCGTGTTAAGAAAACAGTTAACTTTGAGGCTGCTACGGGCGCACCATCTACAGACGCTACAGTAGCGGGACAGCTTACTGGCTTGATGGAGCAGTTTGAAGGCAATGAGCCTCCTGCATTTGCAGCGGGTGCTATTAGGGCTGCAGCAGCGCAGATGGCTGCACGTGGTTTATCCGCTTCTTCTATGGCTGGACAGGCCATCATACAAGCTGCTATGGAGAGTGCCTTACCTATTGCGCAGCAAGATGCTGCTACCTTTGCTAGGTTTGAATCTCAGAATCTAAGTAATAAACAGCAGGCTGCAATGTTTGCTGCAGAGAAGCGTGCTGAATTTCTTAACCTAGAGTTTACACAGGAATTTCAGACACGTGTAAGCAATGCAGCTAAAGTCAGTGACATTGCTAATATGAACTTTAGTGCTGATGTACAAATTGCACTAGAGAATGCTCGTATGGCACAGACAGTAGACTTAGCTAACCTAGACGCTAAGAATGCTAAGATTATGGCAGATGCTGCTGCTATGACAAACGTAGACATGGCTAACTTGAATAACCGTCAGCAAGCGGCAATACAGAACGCTAATGCCTTTCTTAATATGGACATGAAGAACCTAGACAATGAGCAGCAAACTGCTATGTTTAAGACACAAGAGCTAGTCAACTCGATGCTGTCTGATCAAGCTGCTACAAATGCGGCTGCACAGTTTAACGCTACATCTGAAATGCAGACAGAGCAGTTCTTTGCATCTCTTACTTCTACCATTGCTAGGTTTAATAGTGAACAAGCGAATGCTATGAGTAGGTTTAATGCTGGTGAAGCAAATTCTTTAGCTCAATTTAATGCACTACAGAATAATGCAGCAGACCAGTTTAACGCTAAGAACCATTTAATTGTGGCACAGGCTAACGCACAGTGGCGTCAAGCTACAACAACAACTAACACAGCCGCACAGAATGAGGCTAACATGCAGGACGCTAAAGCTATGAATGCTTTTACTGCTAGTACGCTAGACCAAGTATGGCAAAGAGAGCGTGACTTGTTGAGCTACAGTTGGCAAACAAGTAACAATGCTTTGGAAAGAATTAATAACGTTATTCTTGCAAACATACAAG
>ENA-ORDA01003634-ORDA01003634.1-marine-metagenome-genome-assembly--contig:-NODE-3634-length-10654-cov-3.248747_pt1 | contig 10654 bp, 10 predicted proteins | sample MGYA00237778_ERZ508506 | MGnify/ENA primary metagenome ERZ508506 (study PRJEB26177, sample SAMN06267891) | marine metagenome | isolation source: Monterey Bay, California, USA | place: Pacific...
TTCGGCGCCTTCAATTCTGCAAAGGCAGGATTGCGTACTCTTGCTCAGGCGATGGCCAAGGAATATGGTCCAAGGGGAATTCATGTGGGGCATATTATAGTTGACGGTGCCATAGCCGGTGACAAGATTAAACGTCATCTTCCTGAACTTGCAGAAAAACTGGGAGAAGAAGGAATGATAAATATCGAAGGTATTGTTGACAGCTACTCATACCTCTATAATCAGTCGCCACGGTCATGGACGTTTGAACTTGACCTGCGTACCTCAATTGAAAAATGGTAGAAATGAAAACATTTTTCAGCTCCCGTACCTGAATTTTTACTATTGCATAAAAAATATAAAAAGGTTGAAACCAATAGAGTAAGCCTTGTAAAAACTCTGCTTTACTAATAATTCCACCTAGTGTCGCTGCCAAAAAACCACCAAACATTCCGATTGCCATACTGATTACTACCAAAATCGGAAAAAATAAAACAGATGCAATAATTTTAGGCTGTATGATGAATGCCGAAGAATTTATTCCCATAATTTCAAGGGCATCAATTTGTTCTGAAACACGCATAGTGCCAATTTCAGAGGCAATGCTTGAACCTACCTTTCCCGCTAAGATTAAGGCAATCATAGTAGGCGAAAACTCTAGTACAAGAGACTCTCTTGTTGCGAATCCTATTAAATATTTTGGAATAAAAGGATTGCTTAATTGTAAGCCTGTCTGTATAGTTACAACTGCTCCCATAAACAATGAAATAATAGACACAATAGTTAAAGAGTTTACACCCAATTTTACCATCTCATCTAAAATTCTTCTGAAGTATACCTTTTTATTTTCAGGTCTGCTAAACACATTCCCCAATAAAGAAAGGTATTTGCCAAACATTTTAAGACCTTGTATCATATCATCAAAAATAATAATATTTATTGCCTCAGTCTTAAAAGCATATAGTATTTTTGAAATAAGTATTACATTTAACTATGAATAAAGCAAAAAATCTATTTTTCATTCTATTATTTTCCTGCTTTCTACTCAGTTTGTCATCCTGTAGTATTTTAAAAGAAGACTGCGATTGCCCAAGCTTTTCGAAGAGCACTGAAACCACAGAAAAACATTCCTAATATAGTTTTAGATTAATTCTAAATAAGTAAATTAGCAGAATGAAAAACCTAAGCAATTTAGAACCTGGCGAAAAAGCCGTTATAGATTCTTTTTCTGATAAAGAATTGGCACTAAAACTCATGGAAATGGGCTGCCTTCCAGGTGAACGAATTTACATTGAGCGTAAAGCTCCGTTAGGTGATCCCATAGCTGTTTCTATCTCAGGCTATTTATTGAGCATGAGAAAGTCTGAAGCTAAAACCATTTTTGTTAACGAAATTAAATAGTCGTTGACGCTTTCACAAAAAATTAAAGTAGCCTTAGTTGGAAATCCAAACAGTGGAAAGACAACATTATTTAATGCCCTGACCGGCTTAAATCAAAAAGTAGGAAACTTTCCTGGTATTACCGTTGACAAAAAAGTCGGTGCATGCCAAATTTCACAATTAGCGAGTAAAAATAAAGTAGATACTGAGTTTATTGACCTTCCGGGTACTTACAGCCTGTATCCAAAGTCTGTTGATGAAAGTGTAACGTTTCAGATTCTATGTGATTCTAAAAACGAGCACCACCCTAATGTCAACATCATTATTGCCGATGCCTCAAACCTCAAGCGTTCTTTATGTTTAGCCACTCAGGTTATTGATCTAAATACACCTTGCATTTTGGCACTTAGCATGATGGATTTAATTACTGCTGACGGCGTGGAAATTGACATAGATTTGCTAAGTGATCAACTTGGCATTCCTGTAGTACCGATAAATGCTAGGAAAAAGATTGGCATTGGTAACCTAAAACAAGCTATAATCAAAATCATCAACGATTTTGAAAGACCTAGTTGTTTTGTAGATATAAAAAATCTTGCCCCAGAACTTATAGGCAATATTCAAAATGAGTTAACCCTCAAAAGTGACTATAACGCTTTTCAAATCGCTTGTAATTATAAAACTATCACTGGCTTATCTGAAAAAGAAAAATCGCATTTTGAAGGACTTGCTAAAGAGTTAAAATTCAATCCAAAAAGATCGCAAGCTACAGAAACAGTAAGAAGATATAAGGCCATAGATAAGCTCATTGACGCATGTGTGAAATACCCTGAGTTTAGTAAAAACAATAGCCTTACTCATAAGCTAGATAACATACTCACTCATCCCATTTTGGGTTTTGGTATTTTCTTAGCTATTCTATTTCTCATTTTTCAAGCTGTATTCTCATGGTCTGAATATCCAATGGAAATTATTGATAATGCATTTGCTCAACTCTCACAATTTGTTGGCAATTCATTACCGCAAGGAGCACTAAACAGTTTAATTGTTGACGGTATTATAGCTGGACTTGGAGGTATAGTTATTTTCATTCCTCAAATTGCCTTCCTATTTGCATTCATTGCCATACTTGAAGACACAGGATATATGTCAAGAGTAAGCTTCATAACAGATAAATTGCTTAGAGGATTTGGACTAAGTGGACGTTCAATAATACCATTATTAAGCGGTGCTGCATGTGCTATTCCGGCTGTAATGTCAGCACGAACTATTCCTAATTGGAAAGAAAGAATCATCACTATAATGGTTGTTCCCCTCATGAGTTGTGCGGCAAGACTACCAGTCTATACCTTACTCATTTCTATGATGATACCTGCCAACCAAAAATGGCTCATATTTAACCTTCAAGGGCTTACTATGATGGGATTCTACCTCATAGGCTTTGTATCGGCAATATCAATTGCTTGGATAATGAAGTATATTTTAAAATCTAAAGAAAGAGGCTATTTTGTAATGGAAATGCCTACATATAAAGTACCTGACTGGAAAACTGTTGGACTAACTATTTTTGAGAAAGTAAAGGTATTCTTGATTGATGCAGGAAAGATTATTGTTGCTATTTCAATCGTTCTTTGGGGTCTTTCATCCTATGGTCCCTCTGACAAATTTCAAGAAATAGAAGAAAAATACCAATATTCTGAAAATGCAGAAGTAGAAATTGCCAGCGAGAAACTAGAGGCTTCATACGCAGGTATTATTGGAAAAAGTATTGAGCCTGTAATTAGCCCACTTGGCTTTGATTGGAGAATTGGAATTTCACTTATTACGTCTTTTGCTGCTCGAGAAGTGTTTGTTGGAACAATGTCCACCATTTATAGTGTTGGAGATGCAGACAACACTAAGTCGATTAGGGAAAAGTTAATGTCTCATAAAAACCCCAACACAGGAGAAGCATTTTTTACTCCAGCGGTGGCTCTCTCGCTCATGCTCTTTTATGCCTTTGCGATGCAGTGCATGAGTACATTGGCTATTGTCTATAGGGAAACAAACAGCTGGAAATGGCCTATCATACAGTTCATCTATATGAGTCTCTTAGCCTATCTAGCTAGCTTTGCAGCATATCAATTATTGAGTTAATGAAAAGTTTAGACTCTTTTCTTCCTAAAGAATCTATTGATTCTATAAAAAAGTGGTTAACAGATTATAATTGCCAACTATCTATCAAGGAATCGAGAGCTACCAAACTAGGTGATTATCGTTTTTATAAAGGTCAACACCATATTTCAATTAATAATGACCTAAACCCCTACTCTTTTCTTATTACCTTAACTCATGAAATTGCTCATATGTTAGTAAAAGAAGACTATTCACCAAGAGTATTGCCACATGGAAAGGAATGGAAAATGACGTTTCAGAAACTTATGATTCCTTTTCTGCCTAACTTTCCTAAAGAAATACAAAAACACCTTGCTCTTCATTTAAAAAATCCAAAAGCATCGACAAGTTCGGATTTTGAGCTTGTAAAAGCTCTAAGGCAATTTGATGAAAAACATATTCTAACTATTTCTGACATTCCTGACGGAACTGTTTTTGAGACCTCAAATGGAAAGAAATATTTAAAAGAAAAACGATTAAAAAAACGATATCAGTGCAAATCTCTTTCGAATAACAAAAGGTATCTTTTTAATCCCTTAGCTGAGGTTAAAATTTGATTTTGTACTTTTACAACTCAAACTTCATAAGCATATGAATACTAATAATTTTGCTGTTATAATGGCTGGTGGGATAGGCTCACGATTTTGGCCTATGAGTAGAACTACATTTCCTAAGCAATTTTTAGATATACTAGGAACAGGCGAAACCCTTATTCAACAAACATTTAGAAGACTAAGCAACTTTTGCCCTACAGAAAATATATTGGTCGTTACAAACGTAAATTACAAAGACCTCTGTATTGAACAACTAAAGGATATTAAGGAAAGTAATATTTTGTGCGAACCCGCTATGAGAAATACGGCACCTTGTATCGCCTATGCTTCTTTTAAAATTAATAATATAAATCCTGAAGCAAATATTATAGTTGCCCCATCAGATCATCTCATTACTAATGAGAATGAATTTACAAGAATCGTAAACGAGTGTTTTGAGGTCTGTTCCAAAAACAGCTATTTATTGACTCTAGGAATAAAGCCTTCAAGACCGGACACTGGCTATGGATATATTCAATATAATGAAGAAAATTTAGGTTTCAGCCAACATATTCATTCAGTGAAAACATTTACTGAAAAACCTAATCTTGAACTTGCCAATCAGTTTCTTGAAAGTGGTGATTTCTTGTGGAATTCTGGTATTTTTATTTGGAGTGCTAAGTCTATCACATTAGGACTAAGAAAGCACTTAAGAGATTTATACGATACTTTTCACGACGGAATAGACTACTTTAATACCGACGAAGAGGAAGAATTCATCAATAGAGTTTTGCCTGGTTGTAAGAACATTTCAATCGATTATGGATTAATGGAAAAGGCTGAAAATGTATGTGTTTACCCTTCTGATTTTGGATGGAGTGATTTAGGTACTTGGGGTTCATTGCACAGTCACCTAGAAATAGATGAGAATAATAACGGTGTTATCGGTGATGGTGTAATGCTTTATAACTCAAAAAACAATATTATTAATGCTCCTAATGGTAAAGTTGTTGTTGTTGAGGGCTTGGAAGACTATATTGTAATTGATAATGACAACACCCTTTTAATCTGTAAGACAGAAAACGAGCAACAAATCAAACAGTTTGTTAGTGATGTAAAACGAAATAAAGGAGAGGATTACGTCTAACTTATTTCAAACTCCCACACATATCTTCTGGTCTAACCCATTGGTCAAACTCTTCAGCAGTGAGGTATCCTAAGTTTACCGCTTCTTCTTTTAGTGTTGTACCGTTTTCATGAGCAGTTTTAGCAATTTTAGCTGCTTTCTCATAGCCAATTTTAGTGTTTAGAGCAGTTACTAACATCAACGAATTATCTAAATTTTTCTTCAGATTCTGATGATTTGGCTCAATACCTATGGCACAGTTATTATTGAAAGATACACATGCATCGGCTATTAATCGTGCAGACTGTAAAATGTTTGCTCCCATCATGGGTTTAAAAACATTAAGTTCATAATGCCCTTGCATACCACCTACTCCAATTGCTACATCATTTCCTATAACCTGAGCACAAACCATTGTTAATGCTTCACATTGGGTTGGATTAACTTTTCCAGGCATTATGGATGAGCCAGGTTCATTTGATGGTATAGTTATTTCTCCAATACCACTTCTAGGTCCTGATGCTAATAAGCGAATGTCGTTAGCTATTTTATTTAAGGAAACAGCCAATTGCTTTAATGCTCCATGTGATTCTACAATAGCATCGTGAGCGGCTAAGGCTTCAAACTTATTTTCGGCACTAACAAAAGGTAAGTTAGTAAACTCCGCAATCTTTTGTGCTACTAAATCGGCATAGCCATCAGGGGTATTAATACCAGTTCCAACTGCAGTTCCACCAAGTGCTAACTGAGAAAGATGGGTTAGTGTATTATTTAGAGCTTTTAGACCATGGTCTAGCTGAGAAACATATCCAGAGAACTCTTGCCCAAGCGTTAAAGGGGTTGCATCCATCAAGTGCGTTCTTCCAATTTTGACCACCTTCATAAAATCAGACGACTTCTTAGCTAATGTATTTCTTAGTAATTCGACTGCCGGAATAGTTGTTTCTACAATCATTTTATAGGCTGCAATGTGCATTCCTGTTGGAAAGGTATCGTTGGACGACTGTGATTTATTGACATCATCATTTGGATGAATACGTTTATCGGTATCTGTTAGACTACCGCCACTAATAACGTGGCCCCTGTTGGCTATAACTTCATTGGTATTCATATTTGACTGAGTGCCTGAGCCTGTTTGCCAAATCACCAAGGGAAACTGTTCGTCATGCTGACCATCGAGAATTTCATCACAAACTTGTGAAATCAAGTCTCTTTTTTCAGAAGAAAGTACTCCTAATTCACAGTTAGCATGTGCTGCCGCTTTTTTTAAGTAAGCAAAGCCATAGATTATTTCCAGCGGCATACTAGAAGATTGACCTATTTTGAAATTGTTTCTTGAACGTTCAGTTTGAGCACCCCAATACTTGTCTAAAGGCACTTTTACTTCTCCCATTGTATCTTTTTCAATTCTATAGCTCATGATTTTTTTATTAGATAATTAACACTTACTTTTGCACAAAGTTAATTCAAAATATAAGATATGTTCATCGGTTTTCTACTCTTTTTAGTTGTCGCAATTATGGCGTTTTGGTTACTTACTTTCATTATTAGTTTTTTGCCTTACTGGATTGGTGCTTGGTTCATCGAGTCTTACAAAAATAAAGACTTGGTTGAAGATCTAGAATAGTCTTACAACACTCTCAACACATTTTCTGGTGGTCTACCAACTACCGTTCCCTTACTGCTTGTTACTATTGGTCTCTCAATAAGTTTTGGATTACTTATCATTGCTTCTACTAGCTCGTCATCACTTAGCTCTTTACCTTTGTAATTTTCTTTCCAGATGGATTCGTTTTTACGAACCAAATCAATGGGTTTAATATTTAACTCATTTATTATCCGAGATAATTGCTCAGTTGTTAATGGGTTTTTTAAGTATTCCACTACAATAGGTTTATTTCCTTTACTTTCTAATAGAGATAAAGCTTGTCTGCTTTTACTGCATCTAGGGTTATGATAAATTGTAACTTCCATAATTTCTAATTTTGACCAAATTCCATTAAATAGGCTTTTATAAAATCGTTGATTTCACCATCAAGTACCGCTTGAGTGTTCGAGGTTTCGTGTTCAGTTCTTAAATCCTTTACCATTTTGTATGGATGTAAGACATAGTTTCTAATCTGTGAGCCCCACTCTATCTTCTTCTTTGATCCTTCAATCTTATCTTTTTCTGCCTGCCTTTTTCTTAGCTCTATCTCATATAACTGGGACTTCAAAAGCTGAAGGGCTTTGTCTTTATTTTCTAATTGAGAACGCGTTTCAGAGTTTTCGATAATGATTCCGGTAGGTGTATGCTTTAGCCTAACTGCAGTCTCAATCTTATTTACCCCCTGACCCCCTGCTCCGCCTGCTCTAAAGGTGTCCCAACTTATCTCAGAAGGGTTTATTTCAATCTCAATAGAATCATCAGCAAGTGGATACACAAATACAGATGAGAAGGAAGTATGTCGTTTTGCATTTGAATCAAAAGGAGAAATACGAACAAGTCTATGCACACCATTTTCACCTTTGAGATTTCCGAAAGCAAAGTCACCATCAAATTGTAAGGTAACAGATTTAATTCCCGCCGCATCACCAGATTGAAAGTCTAATTCTTTGACTTTAAAATTATTTTTTTCACCCCACATGATGTACATACGCATAAGCATCTCTGCCCAGTCTTGACTTTCGGTACCTCCAGCACCGGGATTAATAGTCATAATAGCAGGAAGATTATCCTCTTCCTTGCTAAGCATATTTTTGAATTCTAGATCGGTTAGCTTTTGTAAACATTGGTCATACTGTTGATTCATTTCTGACTCATCAACATCACCATCAACAAAAAACTCAAACAGAACAAAAAGGTCATCGAAGCTCTTCTGAAGTTCGTTAAATGCTGTAACCCATACTTTTTGCTTGTTGATGTTTTTTAAATGTTGTTCCGCCTTTTTAGGATCATCCCAAAAATTAGGATCTTGAGCTTGTAGCTCCTGCTCTTCAACGAAACTCTTTTTGTCTGGGATAGACAAAAACCCCTCTAACTCTGAGATTCTTGTTTTTATATTTTCAATTTGCTCTTGACTAACCATTGACTACAAATTTAATGTTTTAAAGCTTGTGTACACATTCCCAAACCAATTCAGACTCAAAGCCTTTTCTAAGGATGTAGTCAACTATTTTCTTCTTTTTCACAAAAGGATTTTTATCCTTCAGCATAGCATGTTTTTTATGGGCTAATTGCGTTATGGCATCAAGGTAATCTTGCTCATCTATTTCTTGCATTCCTAAGGAAACACAACTTTTTGGGACTTTTAATTTAGAAAGTTCAAAGGCTATTTTTCGTTTTCCCCATTTTTTTATTTTGAACTTTCCGCTACAATATGCTCTTGCAAATCGCTCTTCATCCACAAATTTATTTTGAATGAGTTCAACTAAAATATCTTCTGATAATCCTGCACTTAAACCATAGCTTTTGAGCTTTGTCATAACCTGATATTGACAGCGATCCATAATAGCACAATAATGCTGGATTTTTTCTTTGGCAACTTTTATATCATATATTTTCTCCCTCATCCTTTCAAAGGTAGTATTTTTGTACCCAATGAAAAATAAAAAAGCAATAGGCTTATTATTTCTTGCAAACATCATTTCTGGCTTCGCTCAAGGAATTAGTATGATTGCTATCCCTTGGTATTTTGCCGATATATTGGGTATGAGTGGGACTTACGCTATAGGCTATGCTCTTCTTACCTTTTTCAGCCTATTTTGGGGGCTTTATTCTGGCACTCTAATTGATAAGTACTCTAGAAAGAAATTATTTCTTTTTTCTAACCTAATTTGTGCAATTATTATAGGTTCCATTGCATCTTATGGAATAATAAATGGCTCCACACCGTGGATTTTAGCCCTTGCTGTCTTTGGAACAACAATGCTCCACTACAACATTCACTATCCGAATTTGTATGCTTTTGGTCAGGAAATAACAGAGCCTAAAAATTATGCTAAACTTAATGCCTACATAGAAATACAAGGTCAATCAACAAGCATTTTTGCGGGTGGTTTTGCAGCTATATTATTGACAGGAACTACTGATGGAACACTGAATATTTTAGGGCTAAACATCCCCCTACCATTTAACTTTGTAGCCTGGGAAATTCACGAAATCTTCTTGATGGATGCTTTTACATACTTGTGTGCATTCATCATTATATTATTTATTAAACACGTTCCATTGATTAAAAAAGAGATTGATCAGGGAAGTATGTTTACGCGTCTTTACAAAGGCTTTAAGTTTCTGAAAGAGAATCCACTATTATTTATTTTCGGTGTATGTTCATATGCTATATTCACTTTTTTAATAGTAGAGATATTTGTTTTAGTACCTGCTTATGTCAGTCATTATCTAAATGAAAGTGCAGATGTTTTCGCTTCTTCTGAAGTATACTATTCTATAGGAGCACTTTTAGCAGGCTTTGGTATCTGTGCAATTACTAAAAGAACTGATATTATAACTAGCATCATTATTTTAATGGTATTAACTATCGCGTCCTGTATACTGCTAACATTCACTAAAAGTGTTGCTATATTATTCGCTATGAGTTTAGTAATTGGATTGTGTAATGCTGGCACTCGAATACTAAGGATTACCTATATTTTTGAAAAGGTATCAAATAATATTATTGGTAGAAGTGGTAGCGTATTTAATTCCATAAGTATTATTATCAGAACATTTATGATAATACTATTCTCAATGCCATTTTTCGCTTCTTCTGAAAATATAAGATATGGATATTTGGTCGGTGCAGCCTTTCTAACATTTGCACTTATTCCACTAGTAAAAAATCGAAATAAATTAAAAGATCTGGAAATTATTTCCTCTTAAACGTTTATTACTTTTCGTTCTTTATTAAAGAAACGGTATTGCAATAAATGATATGTAGTGTCCTCTTCAACAGTAAGCTTACATCCATAATCGTTAGCCCATGTACGGCGTTGATTTTTAAACCATCCTTTGTTGATATGACTTGCTACAAATGGATGCGTTTTGAGTATTACATTTTCACTCTTATTAACAGCCTTAGCAAGTTTCTGACCAATTTCATCAATTAATAAAATACTGGCTTCTATTTTACCTGTGCCTTTACATGAAGGACATCCTTCTTTTGTTTCGATATTGAGGACCGGTCTTACTCTTTGTCGTGTAATTTCTACTAGACCAAACCTAGATGGTGGAAGTATGTGATGCTTTGCCTTGTCATCTGACATAAAGCCAACTAAAGAATCGAAGAGCTTCTTACGGTTTTCACCATTGTACATATCAATAAAGTCAACGACTATAATACCACCCATATCTCGTAATCGTAATTGTCTAGCAACTTCTTCTGCGGCAATTAAATTAACTTCTAAAGCGTTTGCCTCTTGATCTTGTTTTGAATTCACACGCTTACCACTGTTAACGTCTATAACATGCATGGCTTCTGTATGCTCAATTACAAGATAAGTG
>ENA-ORDA01003638-ORDA01003638.1-marine-metagenome-genome-assembly--contig:-NODE-3638-length-10649-cov-3.367196_pt1 | contig 10649 bp, 14 predicted proteins | sample MGYA00237778_ERZ508506 | MGnify/ENA primary metagenome ERZ508506 (study PRJEB26177, sample SAMN06267891) | marine metagenome | isolation source: Monterey Bay, California, USA | place: Pacific...
ATCCTTTTAATAATTCTTTTAATTCAGATCCATTAAGCACGCCTAGTTTAGGGCAAGAGAAAGACGTAAGTGTATATGCAAGAATAACTATACCTATAGGCGCGCCTAAAGAAAGAATTAATTGTAATGCACTATATAAATTAGAACTAGAAATAAAAAGAATGGAAGTTCAGAAACTTAAAGCAGAACTTAACAACTTAAGAAACTTAAGATTTGTAGGAGATAAAACACCTCCTACAGTACAGATCCCCGTTGCGCAATCAGTTGTGGCGCAGGGGGACAAAGGGACTAATTAAATGGCAGAGTTCGAAGTTGCAGGAATGACGTTTAAAGGTGGAAAGATGGCAGTAGTTCTTACAGCTCTTTCTACTTTAGGTGGGGCATCCTGGGCTACGTTTGAATTCTATAAAGATTATATGGACATGAAAGAGATTGTTCAAAATATCGATGTAAACCAGATTGAATCTCGTAATGCAATAATAGAGACAAAGCTTGACGAAGCAATAGACTATACTCGAGATATTAAATCAGGTTTAAAAGACGATATACTAAGAATAGAACGACAGACGGATAGGGTCGAAGCCAAGGTGCGTACTTCCGAAGAAAATGTAAGAGATATGATAGATAAAGCAAGTGAGCGTTTCGAGACAAAAAGAGATGCTCTAACTTCCGATACTAGCAGAGAGATAAAAGAGCTAGAAGCGAGACTTGAGAATAAGCTACAAAGAGCCCTCGATAACCCCTTGTCGGACTAGTGAGGGAAGAAGTTTTTGAAAGAAAAAGCTTTATTAAAGATCTATTTTTTGTGTGTTCTTTAGGATTCAACATAGGGATACTATTAGGGATAATAATTTATTTATAACCTAATCAAAAAAATTTCTTGACATTTTAAATAATGTGCTCTATAATAGACGTATATTCAGCACAGTAATACATAGGAGAGATCTATGAGAAAATGTGGAAAATGTGGGCATGATTGTCACTGTGGCAAAGAGTGTGAAAATTGTATTAACGAAGTCTGTCAAGGCTGTACGTGTGATTTCTCACACGGAAGGAGTAATTAATGACTGTAATAAAAAAAGCGAATGAATGGATTGTAAATGACAATACAGGCCTTCATAGGTTTGAAACTGAAGAAGAAGCTATTGCTTTCGATAAGGGTGAATCTAAGCCTGAAGAAGGCCGGGCCACTTGGTACGGAGAAACAGATGGCAGTGAAGAAGAGGAAGACGGCGAAGAAGAAGCCAGTTCCGACGAATAAAAAACTTTATGCAAATGTAAAAGCTCAAGCAAAGCGGAAGTTTGCAGTTTATCCTTCGGCTTATGCAAATGGATGGCTTGTAAAGACTTACAAAGCCAAGGGCGGTAGATACCGCATGGGGAGCAAGTAATGCCAGCAGGTAAAGGAACTTACGGAAAGAAAAGAGGGCGTCCCGCTAAAAAGGGTAAGGGTAAAAAGAAATCTACTGGAGGTTTAACAGCCGCTCAGAAGAAACTTCCACCCGCACTTCAAAAAGCATTAATGAAAAAGAAGAAAGGCAAGAAGTGACCTTCTAGGCGCTAGTCCGGGAGACTAAAATGGCAGGAGTTAAACCACCCGGTGGATTGACTAAGTGGTTTGGAGAGAAGTGGGTCGATATCTCCCGTCCTAAAAAGGGCGGGGGTTTTGAAAAATGTGGAAGAGATAAGTCGGGTAAGAAAAAGTATCCAAAATGCGTACCGGCTTCAAAAGCAGCATCCATGAGTCCAGCACAAAGAAAATCTGCAATTCGTCGTAAAAGAGCCGCCGGTAATACTGGAGGCAAGCCAACGAACGTAAGTACGTTTGCGAAGAGGAAAAAACGTGGCAGCAAAAAGAAAAAGCGTTAAGAAGAAAGACTCAAGAATTAAAAGAGCCGGAGTTTCAGGTTTTAATAAACCAAAAAGAACCCCTGGTCATGCTAAAAAGTCACATATTGTAGTGGCTAAAGTAGGCACTAAAGTTAAGACTATTCGTTTCGGTCAGCAGGGAGCTAAAACGGCAGGGAAGCCGAAGACCGGTGAATCTGAAGCAATGAGAAAGAAGCGTGCAAGCTTCAAGGCTCGTCATGCGAAGAATATTGCTAAAGGCAAGATGTCCGCAGCATACTGGGCAGATAAGGTGAAGTGGTAATGAGCGAGATGCACCCAGCAGATGCAAACGGCGATGGAGTAGTTACAGACGAAGAAATTGCAATGCATTTAGAGTTTAAAAGAAAAGAACTCGAAGATAAAGATGCACAACGAGATGCTATTCGTAAGATGGCATGGTTTTCTTTAATTGGTCTTTTACTATACCCCTTCGGTATCTTTTTGACTTCGATGTTTGGATTGGATCAAGCAGCTAATTTAATCGCTGATATCGCACCAACATATTTTGCCTCAATTGCAGTCTTAGTTTCTGCATTCTTTGCAGCAGATGCCGTTGGGGGCAAAAAATGATACTAAACAGATTTCAAGCGGTAACAAGAGTAAATGACTTATTTGTATACGAGTATGATACCGTACAGTACGATGCCGCAGATTACTGGAGAGTATTAGATGTAGATGCGGAGAAAGACGAAGGCGACTGTGAAGACTATGCTCTTACAGTCGCTTGGCTCCTTGCAGAAAGAAGCAGGTTTAAGTTTCTTAAAATGTTACTTACTGGTAAATTCAAGATTTGCTATGTAACAGTAAACGGAGGTGGCCATGCTATTTTAGAGTACGAAGGAATGTACGTAGATAATTGGAAACGACAGTGGACTCTCCGTTCTGAATATGAACTAGATTATGCGAAGTATGATTGGACTTATAAATATGCATTCAACCCTTTTGTAGTCATTACAAAGTTAATAATGGGTAAATTCTGGAAGAAGTAATATGAGCACAACAAACGATATAACAGGCGACAAGATACAATCTAGAGTAAGTACTAGTAAATACGCAGACGCTTGGGAACTTATCTGGGGCGAAGAAAAGAAAGTTAGCATTCGTCATAAAGAGCCGGAAGATTCCGAAGAGCTTACGGAAATGGACTATTGCAGACGCTATAGTAAAACTAGATCAATGGGACAAGATTAAATATGGCTATTCAAATAAGCCGAAAGGACATAATTTCAGACTACTTATTTGATTATGCTCAAGAAGCTAAGTACCTAAAACTGCAAGTAGAGCCTTATATGGAGTTGTTAGGAATAGAGCCTCTACCTTCTCAGGTAGCTATTTTAAACGCAATTAATAATCCAAAATATCGTTTTGTATGTGCCGCACTATCTAGAAGACAAGGTAAAACTTATATAGCCAATATTATTGGTCAATTAGTATCTCTTGTCCCAGGCTCTAACATATTAATTATGTCTCCGAACTATTCACTTTCGCAGATATCTTTTGACTTACAAAGAAACTTAATTAAGCACTTTGATTTAGAAGTAACTAAAGACAACGCAAAAGATAAAGTAATTGAACTATCCAACGGCTCTACTATACGAATGGGATCCGTGAATCAAGTAGATTCTTGTGTGGGTAGATCCTATGATCTGATTATTTTTGATGAGGCAGCTCTGGCAGATGGTAAGGATGCTTTCAACGTAGCTCTGCGTCCTACACTAGATAAGGCTAACTCTAAGGCGATTTTTATATCTACTCCACGAGGCCGGAACAACTGGTTCTCTGAATTTTTTGATAGAGGATTTATAGATGATTTTCCAGAATGGGCGTCAATTAAAGCAACTTATAAAGATAACCCACGAATATCTGAAAATGATATTATGGAAGCTAGAAAATCTATGTCAGAAGCTGAATTCAAACAGGAATATGAAGCTGACTTTAACATCTATGAAGGACAGGTTTGGAACTTTGATCACGAAAAATGTGTTATTAACTGTGACGGAATGGAAACTCACCAAATGGATATTTTTGCTGGTCTGGACGTGGGCTATAGAGATCCTACCGCTTTTTGTGTCATCGGATACGACTGGGATGAACAAAAGTACTACTTACTAGACGAGTATCTTGATGCCGAAAAAACAACAGAGCATCATGCAGGAGAGATACAAAGGTTGGTGGATAAGTGGGACATTGATTATATTTATATTGACTCTGCTGCTCAGCAAACTCGATTTGACTTTGCACAAAACTATGACCTCAGTACTATCAACGCTAAAAAATCCGTACTTGATGGAATTGCACATGTAGCTTCTATAGTTGACAATGACAGTCTTTTTGTAAATCAGAAATGTTTAGAAAGCATGTCAGCATTGGACCAATATCAGTGGGACCCTAATCCAAATCTAGCTCGAGAAAAGCCCAGACACAATAGAGCATCGCACATGGCGGACGCTCTACGGTACGCATTATATTCATTCGAAACAAGCAACAGCGGGTTTTGATGATACCTGGTCAAAAATAGTATTTGACATAACACCTCAAATTAGATATACTTTCGGTTATACAAAATGGATTTAAAAAGAGATATAGTAAAATACATAAGAGATAAAGCAAAGAATAAGTATGAAAAAGGCACTCAGTGTTATATTTGCGGAGAAATATCACAGTTAGATTTTCACCACTATCATACATTAAGTCCCTTAGTACATACTTATGTTAAGAGAAACAGGCTATTACCTGAGAACATATTATCTTTTAGAGATGAATTCATAGAAAAGCACTGGGCAGAGTTATACGAACATACAGTTACCCTGTGTCATGCGCATCATTTGCAGTTACATAAAGTCTATGGACGTAACCCAGGACTAGGCACCGCGAAGAAGCAAGAAAATTGGGTAGAGATTCAAAGAGAAAAACATGGCATGGTATGATACATTTATAGGACGTAAGCCAGAAGATTTAGACGAAAAGCTAAATCCTGCACAGTCATACTTTGACCATAAGACAGACTCCTCCAGGGAGTTTACGTTTAAATATGAAAGAGCATACGAAGATCTAGAAGTAGTAAATAGAGGTGTAAACCTCATTGTGGATGACGCAGCAGAGATACCAACTGCTGTTGGGCCACAGATTCAGAGTTTAGCGAGTGTAGTAAAAGGGATTAAGAGATCGCGAGTCTCTTTACTCCTGAATAAAGAACCAAACCCGTTTCAAGATATTAGTACGTTTAGACGTAATCTTATTACGGATTTCTTGCTTGATGGTAATATTTTCGTTTACTTTGATGGAGTGCACTTATATCACTTACCATCAAGCAAGATGGTTATACACGCTAGTGACTCTACCTATATTGAGAAGTTTACTTTTAATGAAAGAATTGATTATAAACCCAGCGAAATTATACATATCAAAGACAACTCTTTCTACTCTATCTATAGAGGAGTATCCAGACTAAAACCCGCTCTTCGGACAATGATTCTTATGAAAAGAATGAGGGATTTTCAAGATAACTTCTTTAAGAACGGAGCCGTTCCAGGATTAGTACTCAAAAGCCCAAATACTTTATCAGAGAAAATTAAAGAAAGGATGTTACAATCCTGGAGCATTCGTTACAAACCAGATGCAGGCGGAAGACGTCCTCTTATTCTAGATGGTGGAATAGAGATTGACTCTTTTGCAAACGTGAACTTTAAAGAACTAGACTTTCAGAGTGCCATTTCAGAGAATGAAAAAATTATATTAAAAGCACTTGGCATACCACCTATTATGTTGGACTCTGGAAATAATGCAAATATTCGCCCAAATATGCGAATGTACTACTTAGAGACTGTCTTACCTATTGTTCGTAAGATGAACTTTGCATTTGAAAGGTTCTTTGGTTTTGAATTAAATGAAGACGTTACAGATATTCCTGCGCTTCAGCCGGAGTTAAGAGATCAATCCCAGTATTATACTTCATTAGTAAATGCTGGAGTTATCACTCCAAATGAAGCCAGGGACCATTTAGGGTTTGACCCAGTAGAAGGTTATGATGATCTTCGAGTACCTGCAAACATTGCAGGTAGCGCCGCAAACCCAGATGAAGGCGGTAGACCAGTAGAAGGAGATGACACCGATGGCTAGATTACGAGTAAGAAACCAGATTTTAGAAGCAGTTGGAATGTTTATGCTTGAAAAAGGAAAAGTTCTTGAAAAGCATGATTATGACCAGCTTGGAAACGAGGTTCCTATTCGTTCCGGTATGGCCCTCAACCATTTTGGTAGTTGGTCTAGACTACTTCAAACACTTGAAGGAAGTCTTCCGACAGTATGGGCAGAGATTAAGAAGGCGGAGAATCCTCCCCCTCCTCCCGCGCCCAAGCCAAAGCCTGCTCCTAAAGCTGCTCCAAAGCCAAAGCCTGCTCCAGCAGTACAGAGCACAGACGAGAAGTAATATGGATAAAATTTTTAATTTAACGTCTACTTTTAAGACACACTCCATAGATGACGGATCAGTAATGATTCGCGGTATGGCAAGTACCGCTGATTTTGATCGTGCAGGAGATTCTATCTCTAGTGAAGCATGGGCAAAGGGCGGCTTGAAAAACTTTGAAAAGAATCCAATTATTCTTTTCAATCACGATTATGATCGACCTATTGGTCGAGCTACAGGCCTCAAAATAACAGAGAATGGTCTGGAGTTAGAAGCAAAGATTAGCAAGTCTGCACCCGCTAATGTTTGTGAACTAGTCAAAGAAGGTATCCTTGGGGCTTTTTCTGTTGGTTTCCGAGTCAAGGATGCTGATTATATCACGGAAACCGACGGACTAAAGATTAAGGACGCTGAGTTGTTTGAAGTATCGGTAGTATCCGTTCCTTGCAATCAAGCAGCCACTTTCTCTCTGGCGAAGTCTTTTGACTCGATATCTGAGTACGAAGAATTCAAAAAAACTTTCATAAATAGTGTTGAACTAGCCGAGCCGTCTCTGGCTAAGGATGAAAAATCATTACTAGCTAGTGACGCACAGGATGGGGCTATTGCCCAAAAGGAGACTAATATGTCGGAAGGAATTAATACTCCCGAAGTCGACTTGGAAGCTTTTGCTAAGAAGGTAGCAGAGGAAACTGCTGCAAAGATTGCAATGAAGCAAGCCGAGCAAAAAGCAGCTGAAGTTAAAGCTGTACAAGAAGCTGAAGAAAAAGCCGCTGCAGACGCAGAAGCTAAAACTCTTCAAGCTGAAGAAGTTAAATCAGCAATTAGAACTGGTGTAGAGTCAGGGGCTGAGAAGCTTCTTAGCGATATGCAAGAAAAACTTTCTGCTAAAGATGCTGATATGGGTGAAGTTCTCGCTCAATACAAGAAAGATCTTGAAGAGAAATCTGAAGAAATTCAGAAGATGCGTGAGTCTAAGCGAGTATTCGCTGATCGTGCTGAAAAATCTGACGTCAGCAAGTGGGGCCAAGATTTCTTGAAAGCTCACATGTTGGGTGTTATGACTCAAAAGGGTTGGAATACTTCTTTTGCGCAAGATCTTCAACAAAAAGCTGGTATCGACTATGCAACTAATGCTGGCGATATTGACCAAGAAGTTTCTCGTTTAATCGAGAAAGAAATCATGAATGAGTTGAAAGTAGCTCGTTTGTTCCGCGAAATCCCTGTTAATGGTAAGTCTACAGTTCTTCCTATCCAGGTAGATGTGGAACCAGCATCATGGGCAAGCGGCGCAGGTGCAACTGAGCGTGCAGGTACTTTAGAGAACCGAGGCGCAACCAACTCTACGTATCAGCCTAAGCAAGTTATCTTGAATGCTTATCGTTTGATCTCAACCACCTTTATGGACAACGAAGTTGATGAGCAAACTCTTATTAACTTGATGCCTATGTTGGTTGAAGGTGTAGCACGTGCACACGGGCGCGCTGTAGAATCGGCCTTCCTTTTAGGTAACGGTACTATTTCGGGTCTTGATGGACACGGTGCAGCTTCTGCTATTACTCACGATATCTCTGGTAACGGAGCTGCGGGTACTTCTTTCAACACCATGACTGGTGCTGACTTGTTAAATGCTCGTAAGGAAATGGGTAAGTACGGCTTGAACCCTTCTGACGTTACTTTCGTCGTCAGTCAAAAAATGTACTATGATTTGTTAAGCGATTCAGCTTTCCAAAGCTTAGACGAAGTCGGTACTGAACTGGCTATCAAAGTAACGGGTACTGTTGGAGCTGTTTTCGGCTCTCCAGTAATCGTTTCTGAAGAGTTCGCCGCAGAAGGCGCTGGTGTACCAGTAGCCTTCGCAGTATACGCACGAAACTACGTAGCTCCACGACTCCGCGGTGTAACCGTCGAGCAGGATTACGAAGTATTGAATCAGCGTCGCGTAATCGTTGCTAGCCAATCTTTGGGCTTCAACGAAATCGTCGCCGGTGCAGGCTCAGATCAGCCTTGCGTCAAGATCGATTCAGTAGCTTAATAACAGCTAGAGACTGAGGGGAAGGGTTTCCTTCCCCAAGGTTTTTATTAATGGACTTATGGCAAATTTAATTACATTAGCAGAGTATAAAGAATCAGAGGGAATTCAGTCTCCAAAAGAAGATTTGAGACTAAGCTCTTTAATTCCATCCGTGAGTCAATTAGTAAAAACCTATTGTGGGAATAGTTTAGTAGACTACTTCGCCACTAACAAGACCGAAACTTTTAATATTACTTGGAACACATATGCGGTTCAGTTAACAGAAACTCCTGTTAATACAGTAGTAAGTGTAAAAGAAAGATCTTCTTATGATTCTTCTTATGAAACACTAACAACAACCGATTATCAATACTACTTTGATTACAGTACCGATAGTATTTTAAGAACAAATCAGGGTGGCTATATGTTTTGGCCACACGGCCCTGCCTCTGTAGAAGTAGTTTATAAAGCAGGGTACGAGACATGCCCTGCAGATTTAAGACTAGCAGTAATTGATTTAATCACGTACTATCTTAAAGATGAGCATAAAGAACGAAGAACGCTAGGTGGCGCAACAATTCAAAACCAAACCTCTAGCAGTCAGAGAGATAATGTCGCTTTTCCAGATCACATTAAGAGAGTTTTAGACTTATATAAGAATTTCTAATGGCACAGAAAGACCTAAAACAGATACTAAAAAAACTGGAAGCAGATCTCGAGAGAAACTCTGCGGCTTATAGAGATCTAGTATCTGATAAAAAGGTGCATTCTATTTCTTTAGATAGGCAGGAATTACGTACTCAAGTAAAAGAAGAACTCACTCTTAGAAGAGGTGGTTTTTCTAAGCTACCTGCCAGTATCGAAACAATAGTAGATGAAGAGTGCGATAGAATGTTCGAGTACCTGAAACAGCGTCTAAAACCAGAGAATTTTAATGCGAGTACTAGAAAGATTTTTTTCACAGAAGAATTTAAAGAGACGCCTAATAGTTTTATAGTACTACTGGCAGTAAAGAAGGACAAAGGAAGCCGGAACGTTTTTGGACATTTTAGAAGAATTAAGCAGATAGCTCAAAAGAACTTAGTTAAAAAATTAAATGTCCAGATTAAAAAATTAAATAGCAACAGATCCAACAAAATAGAAGAAATTAATTCTTCTGAGTTTCTAAACGTTGGTCATTTTGAAGAAAACGCAGTATCTATGCAACGAAAGAGAGCTGTAGAAAATGCTTTGTTTAATTTTGGACAAAAAGGAAGCAAAGAAATAGCTCCCTTTATATCTGATTTAAGAGACTCTTTAAAACTAAAAATTAAAAAACACCCAGGAGACCCTATAGATATTATTGGGGTAGGGTTAGAGAGCAGTTTTTTAAACAAGAAAAGAGGTAGAGAAGTAGAGGCAAAACTAGCTCCTCAGTTAAACCAAGCTTTAGCGAGAGTTATGGAAAATTTAGATGCGGCAGGCTTAAAAGGTTCTATGTCAGCGGAAGAAAGACGCATACAAATGGTAGAGAATGAACTAGCAAACATTGCTTCTAGTACTAAAAAGATTACCACTAATATTCGTAAGAAAAAAATATCGAAAAAGAAGACTAAAACGGAGAATAGTAATAAGACAAAAGTCGCCCGAGCAAAGTCTTTTAAGGATAATACTAAAGCACCTAAAGTAGTGTTTGATACTAAGCAAAGTAGGGCTGGATCGACCATAAGTCTACTAGCTTTATTAAACTCTCAGCTTACGAAAACAGTCTCAGCTAATATGGGCTCGCCTAGGTTAGAGAACAGAACAGGAAGATTTGCTTCCAGTGTTAGAGCTGTAGATGTACAAAAAACAAAACAAGGCTTTTTAAGTATTGGATACACGTACGAAAAAGACCCATATCAAGTATTTGAAAAATCAAGTGGCAGTAGGTTCTCCAGCTTAGAAAGAGATCCACGAAGTTTAATTGATACCTCAATAAGAGAGATAGCAGCACAGATGGTAACTACCAAACTGTATACAAGGAGAGTATAGTGACTATAGCAAGAGTCTATACTTCTCGCAGAGCTAATATACTCAATGCTGTAGTTGAAAAACTAAAAACTATAGACGGGTCTGGCACTATGTTATCAGATGTAGCCAATAACGTACACCCTTACTTAAAGTTTTGGGATGAGGTAGAAGAATTTCCTGCAATTCACTTAAATGCAGGTACTGAAAGTAGACAATATCAAGCAGGCGGATACAAGGATAGATTTTTATCCCTTACTATTCGTTGCTATGTGAACGAAGAAGATGCTCAAGAAGCTCTAAATTTATTAATGGAAGACGTAGAAACAGTTATAGAAGAAAATTCAC
>ENA-ORDA01003640-ORDA01003640.1-marine-metagenome-genome-assembly--contig:-NODE-3640-length-10642-cov-2.286039_pt1 | contig 10642 bp, 10 predicted proteins | sample MGYA00237778_ERZ508506 | MGnify/ENA primary metagenome ERZ508506 (study PRJEB26177, sample SAMN06267891) | marine metagenome | isolation source: Monterey Bay, California, USA | place: Pacific...
CTGAAGAAACAAAGTTGGTGGAAGAGCATTCTTTCCCAAGAAAAATAGGCGGGCGGTTTCTTTATGAAAAATTTAGGGAGAGCGAGGGAAATTTAACGACTCAGCAACTTCAAGATATTTTTGTAAGTAAACTTGGTAAATTTAACCTCGTATTAAAATCTGAAAATGACGGTCTAAAAAAATATCAAAGAATAGAAAACATGGATTTAGGTGAGCTTAGCTTTCTTGAATTCTGCGAAACGAACTTAGAAGCGTATACATATTCTCAGGCAGAAATAGAGCTCAGGGATTTTTCTTTAGAAAAATACAGAGCATTTACAACATATAAACGCAGACTGAGGAGTGGTATTTTGGATGAAGAATTCATTCTTTGAGTAAAAAAATAAAACCTTTTATTGAAAAACAATACTGTTTACTGGCCTTTGGGCGGCCCAAATAATTGAGTTCCATTTGGTATCTATTGCCGCAGAAAGAAGTGATTTTAAGTAAAAAGTAGCCTATTCTCGCGAATTGTTTGTTTTTGAGTTGATTGACACTAAGCGAGAGCATTGACTCTTTTACTTTTAATTTAGTTATTTCTAAACCACGTAAATATGTTGACTAACATTTATAGAGGAATGCCACATCGCTAATCAATCCATATTAAACTGTCCAAACCTTTTTGCCTTATAGTATATTTGTTGCCCCATGAGGCCCATTAGCCGCAATAAAAACCATAGTGATGGTGGGGTATAATATGTTTCAAACGTTGTGAGGTTAGAATGAATTTAAAAAAACACATATTAAACTTAGTGTTAATCACAAGTACTATAAGTACTATTGATGCTCAGGTTTGGACGAAGTCATTCTCTGCTGGAAGCTATGATTCAAATAAAAAACTCTTAGGAGGTTCAGAGGTTTTGCAGTTAGTTAATCATAAAAAAAAGCTGTTTGCATCCATCGGATACTGGCAAGATGCAAATAACATTTGGTATGGTGGTTCAAATAACAGCATTGGTTGGGGCCAAATAAATCGACTGGATAATCCTTCCGCTAACTGGGAAGAAGATTTGTTTATGGGTTCGAGCTATCTTCGACCCGAATTACTGAAGCAAATTATCTTTACCAAAGATGAATTTGGTTATCTTTTACCTCTTCCGGATACTATCTTGATTTCAGCTGGCTACTCCCCTAATTATATAACAAGAAACGTAATTGTAAAAAGTTTCGTCAGAAATGATTTGAATGGCAAGTGGGGTGAAAGTGAAATAGTTCAGGGGGCATTCCCTGCGGGAGAAAACTATTCCATAAGAGATATTGAAATCCATATTGACCAACAAACTGGATTAGAATATGTATTTGCGACTGTTGGAACGCAAGGGATTTATAAAGGGAAATACAATCCTTCAAATCCTGGAAAAATCGATTGGATTTCAACAGCAGAATTTGGGCCATTAAGCATTAGACCTTTAGGAATAGAAGTAGCAAATGGAACTCTCTACTTTTCGTCTGGTAGTGCGCTCTATAGACGTATTGATGGAGTTTCACCAAGCTATGTAATAGACCATGACTTTAGTGACCTTGGCGCCAAAATCAATTCTGCTGTAGGCGGAATCAGAGGGTTAACATCCATCGATAACCCGGGTGGAATTGGCAATACATTCTTGCTGATGTGGTGTCCTAATGGTCAGTCTCAAGGAACTATTTACCGACTCGAACCAGATGGAAGTGGCGGCTTCAATCGTATGTATGAAGCTAAATTATCTGTATTGATTGAGCGTTTTTTAGTGGGTTCAAATGTGAGTTATGTGCTTGGAGCATACAATGAGTTTTACAAATATATTGACCCAATAAGCAACGATACGCTTCACCTTGTGGGCTTTGAAGCAAACTTAACAGGTGGTGGTCATCCTACATGGAACAGCTACTACAAAGGTGGTTTGTTTGCTAAACGAAATTCTAATGGTCAGTATTCAATAGAAGAAATTAATGGAACTATCAGCAAAAATGATACTGCTTTAGTTGCCAACAGGTGTTATGTGTCATCTCCATTTTCAAATGAAACCGCTCTTTATTTTGGTGGTTTTGATCCAAATAGTAATTCTTCGACAAACATGGCTTGGGTGTTCAAGAAAAACTATCAAGTGAATGCGATAGATGTTCTTACTCCAAATGAAACCAATTTTATTATTTATCCCAACCCCTCCAGTAATCAACTTTTTATTGAAAGTGAAAATCTTGAAACTTATGAGTTTACTATTATTAATCTTTTAGGTAAGAAAGTGGCATCTGGCAGGTTAAATGGGCCAACTGAAACGGTTGATATTTCATCTTTGCCGCTAAATGTTTATATTCTTAGAATTGACAATGAAGCAGTTAAATTTGTCAAAACAAACTGATATTTAGAGCGAAATTTAATCTGCATTAAGAGGCTCTTTAGTCAAACCGTTAAATGTAATAATGGCCATACATTCGTCCACTTGGGACTCTTTGCCGGTACTCTTATGAAGATAGAAAAATAGATGCCGTCCTATTCTAGGAAATACTTTGCATAATACCTCAGGTACTTTCACCCTTTTTATTAACTGGACAAATCTCGAACGACTCTTGTAAAGAGTTAGAGGCTTTGGTAAATATATCTCAAGAAGAACCAATAAAACCCTTATACGTGAAAGGAATATTTCCAGTTTTGCACGTATGTGTAAGTTCTGATTAAAAACCATACTAAAAATATTAAATTTAAAGGAAATACCTAACTTCGCAATAAATGGCAATACTCAATGTTCTAAAGTATGATGGTCCCAATGATGTACTCGTGTGGAAATGGCGTTCTGAATCAAACGATTCGCGCGAGAACGAATTGAGAATGGGTTCACAATTGATTGTAAACCAATCGCAGGAAGCTTGTTTTTACAGTGGCGGACAATTACTGGATGTTCTTGGTCCCGGAACCCACACTTTGTCGACGAAAAACCTACCGGTTCTCTCAAAGCTTGTTGGTTTGGTTTTTGGAGGAAATAGCCCGTTTTCAGCTGAGGTCTATTTCGTAAACAAGGCCGTATCAATGAATGCAAAATTCGGTTTGATGCCGTTCAACATCATTGAACCTACTTTTAAAGTGCCTGTTCCAGTAACATGTCGAGGTTCATTTGCCATAATAGTGGAAAACTCAAAACTATTCTTGAGCAAAATGATTGGTACTACGCGGGACTTCCATACAAATACGCTTTCAGAGCTTTTTAGAGGGGTTATTTCAGAAAATATAAAGCACACAATTACGCAGATCAGCAGGGAGCAGAATTTAAGTCCTTTGGAATTAGAATCTATTATATTTGAGGTTGGCAGCGCAGTTAAGTCAATCATTAACGAGCACTTAAAAGAGTTTGGTTTAGGTCTAAAGCTTTTCAATATCGAGGCCATTCCAGTAATCGATGACGATCAGCGCGTGAAGGATGTAGTTGCTAAGTTTCAGCAAATAATGGCCGAAGATGTGGATGAACGTATGCGTCTAAAACGTCGTGCAGAGAATTTAGAAATTTACAAAGTAGAACGTAGCTTTGATACAACTGAAAAAGCAGCTGAAAATATCGGCGGTGGAGAAGGTGGAACTGGAGGAATTCTTGGAACCATGGTTGGTTTAGGAATGGTAAATCCAATTGCTGAGCAGATGGGGAAAATGATGTCAAGGAATAATGACAATACAACAAATGCGGAAGACGCGACCAGTGAAAATGAAGATACCATAAAATTATTAAAACAGATAGGAGAGCTCAAGGAAGCTGGAATTTTAACTGAAGAGGAATTTTCAGAGAAGAAGAAAGAACTTTTAGACAAACTTAAATAATAACCATACTTATATATGAAGAACATTTTTCTAATTGGTGGAATACTAACCATATTTTTCAATTCTTTGGCAGGAATTATCCTGACTAATTATCCTTCTTTTAACTGGATAATAGCAGACGTAAGTATTCTTTTAACAACTGGATTAATTTACGCTTTATACTTCAAATATCTTGATAACGCCTTCAAGGCAGCATTTACATTCCTATTTTTGATTTCTGGATTTATAAGGTATTTGCTTTGTATGTTCGCACCTGCAAAATTAGAGAATAATTGGTTCATCCTTTTGATAACTGGGTTTATCGCGTTGGAGGCACTGATTTTTGTTTTCGGAATAGTATTAAAAAGGAAATAGATGTATTCAGAGGGAATCGAAAAACTGATAAAATTTGCTTTAGTTGATGGAAAAGTGTCAGATAAGGAGCGGAAAATACTGGTAAGAAAAGCAGTAGAATCAGGAATTGATAAGGATGAATTCGAAATGGTTCTGGACGCACGAATCTATGAGCTTAATGAGGAAAAGCGGAAGTATAATGAAGCGACCAATCTGGTTAAAGAGAAGTCTAAAGCAATTGTTAAATGTCCTAATTGTCGAGCCAATATTGATTCTTTTTCAACAGTTTGCGACTATTGTAATTGCGATGTAACAGGAAGAGATGCAAATGCGTCTATTCAACATTTATTCGAATTGTTGAATGCAGCCGAGGCTCAACGAAAAGAAGAGCCTGATACTATTTTAGGTTCCATTGGCAATGCATTTTCCGACGCTTTTTCAGGTGGTCCAGATAAAATCGATCGTAAGAAAATAGAAATTATATCAAGCTTTCCTATTCCTACTACAAAGGCCGATATGTTAGAGTTTTTGTCTTTGGCATATCCCAAAGCTAAACAAGCGGGCAACGTTTTTACACGAAACTCTGAAAAGAACAAGCTTCATAATCAATTCGCCATGGTTTGGAAAAATAAATGTAAACAGATCATAATGAAGGCTAAGTTCTCAATGAAGGACGATCCTGGAACACTGAATGAAGTGCTCTATTATGGTAAGCAAATGGATATAGAATAGGTTAATATCATAATAGGTTATCAATCGTCATGGTATGCTTTGTTTGATAAATGCAAATCAACTTTCTCAAAACTTTTAATTAAATACCAACACAATAAGGTTTAAGATTTCTGCCATTTTCTATGCTCGTAGTAAAGAAGTTTGATATTTTTTGGTACCTGACTTTTTCATTTTTTAGGCAAGTAAATCCGATTGTGTTTCCACTTCTATAAAGTTTGGTTGACGTTGTTTTGGGTGCTTTGCACTCCCAGAGTAATTCAAATTATATTTATTCCATTTTCTGGTCGCACCAATTCATTGGGGAGTGCACCCTATTTTGTTAACTTTCATTCTCTTTTATTATATCTATTCTAGTTTCTTTCAGTCTGTGAATTACTCCATTCCTTAAAGAAGATGATTTTAAATCAGTCTCAAATATTCCTGCAAATCTGTAAAGTCGAAAGCCTAGATTATCTATACTTCTTGGAAATGTTATACGCTTTACTAAATTAGAAGTTACTCCTTTAAACCAAGCATTATACTTCTCAGGATTCTTGCACTTTTCAGTTATCACTGTTCCGTCGGCACTAATGCGATTATCCCACTCTTCATTTTCGTAAAACTTAGGAAACCATAAATTGTGATTTGGATAAATTTTGCTTTTAAACCAAGCCTGCTGAACAGCTATATAATTTTGTCCCAAACAATTACAAGCATCAACTATCTTTCGGAAGGCTGGATTTTCTTCGACGTCTAAATAGCCTTTCTCTCGATAATGATTTGGATTAAATTCTTCATCCAAATTCCATGATTCCCATTGTCCATTTTTTTCAAAGCTTTTAATCTTAGTTCTTATTAGGTCAACTAACTCTGCAATTTGGTTATTAATCGATTCTAAGTCTTTGGTGATTTTAATTCGACGAATTTGGTGATTTGTTGCTTGAATTATATCAATTTCTCTATCAATATCGGATCCGATTTGCTTCTTATGAAAGGGTTCATCAATTTCTATATGCAGTTTTATTTGTGGGAAGTACATGTCAGTCAAAGCATGACCTTCAGGGCGATTCACATATTGCTGAGTTAAAAATTTGATATCCGTCCGATTTAATAAATGATATATTCGCGTTACGACATAATTTTCGTAATTCTTCTTATTTGTTTTTGCTATCTGTCGGATTATGTAGTCTATTTTTATCATTTATTTAACGAAATTGAACAGCGAAAGAAAGGCATTACGTCTGAAATATAAAAATATTAAATGTTTCGAACTGTATCCTTTGATCAAAATCATAAATTCTGGAATTACCTTTTTGGTAAATAAACCATATTTCCTTGGTGTCTTGCAATATGTCTAATTGGAAAAAGATTGTTTAAAAAATATTATACAGCTTCAAATTATAGAACTGCGCCAGTTGAGAGTTTTATTCGACCAATTTCTAGTTTAAGGGAAGTTTGAAGTCTTAGATGACCATGATGTGTTTCCATATCTTTTTAGGACATCGTTATTTAAGATGTTCAGATTATCTTTCCCTCCATTCATCAAGATGACTTTGATTGTATTTACGTTTAAACCCGTATGGCAGAAATTTGATACTTATCCTTCACAAATGGAACCAAAAAGAACAATAGCAAAAGCTAGTTTTTTTAAAAAAACATTTTTTCTAATTTAAAAACGACATGAAATGGGTGTGATGTCTTTATTTAGACATAAGTTTCGATTTTTGCTCATCAAACTCTTCCTGAGATAATATCCCATCATCAACAAGACCTTTCATTTTTTTCAGCTCGTCAGCCACACTTAAAGTGCTCCCACCAGAAGAGTTAGTTGCTTGAGCAATTGCTTCTGCCAATGCTTCTGTTGTTCCTTTTTGGGTATTACTAGAAATACGAGTAGAACTAAGGTCTGCAATTTTATTTGCTGTCTTTTTTGAAAGCCCATTTATGTATATACTATGAGCTCCTGAACTTTCTATAATTATAGTAGCTCCAAATAAATGTTTATCTATATCAACTCCAACAACATTTTGAAAATGATATTTTCTCGAATCCTTGGATATTAAATGCCAATTTCTCTTCTCTAATTCTACAAAATCATCTGTAACAGTTAAATTATTTGGCCTAAAAGGATTGAAATCTCCTTTTAACATTCTGTAAAAGTAACTTGAACGAAAGTGTTGTTTATCTTTTTTGTTTTCCATTTTTCTTTTATTTTTTAGTTTGAAATTATATAAGATCAAATATACGAAATAATTTATATGATCATAAGTAAAGCTTTTGTGCGTTGAGCAATGTAATTGATTGAAAGTCTAATAAAAAGGGGACTTATATGCCCCCAATTCATTAAACTACCTTTAATATAATTTAGTTATTGGGTTAAAAGATAAATCCACCAACATGCTGTTAGTATACTTAGAATACCCCACCAAATAGTCCAAGATGACCTTACTCGTTTGACGAAAAAACAAACAAATGCATATATAACGGCTAATGGTATTCCGACAAATAATGCTGTATTATTCATAGTTTTGTAGAAAACAAACATAACAACGCCAAAATATGCGAAGAGAAGAATAAACATTATAATATTTGATACGAATTTTTTCATCACTCTGAGCTTTTATTTATACATATTGCCTGCTGCACTAGCAAGTTTCGTTTGTAACTTCATAAATTTTGCCATTTGAGAAGCTGATAAATCATTACCCGCCTTACTCATCTTATTAGATAAATCTGTTGCTTTTCCCATCATTGATGCGTATTCAGTCATTGCAGAGGCATCTCCATTCGCAGCTTTTTTCATTAACTTAATATATTGGTCAATGTAACTATCATAGCTTTCCAAAACAGCATCCCAGTCCTCGTTGCTGGTAACCGTTTCTTCTTCAACTTCCACTAATTCCTCTTCAGCTTCGACTGCTTCTGATTCAGCTTCGACTGCTTCTGATTCATAATCTGTTGCTTCTTGGGCATTAATTTTTTCATCTTTTGTCTCACTACCTCCACAAGAGGCGAAGAACATTACTGCCATTAAGGCAACTCCAAATAATTTAATTTTACTCATATTTTTATTTTTTCTATTGTTTACTTAATTTTTAGCTTTTTAAAAAAGTATTATTGTTTGTGAAACAAAAGTATACAACTTTCCAAATCGTAATTATTCATGTTTTATAATTGTGTTCTTAACTTCCATTTACCATCGAATATTCTCTTGAATTTCGATACCATATTTAATTTGTTTTCATACATGAATGTTTGTTTCTTAACAATTAATAGTTGTAAAAGTGCTCAAACATAACATATCACAAGTTTTTTTGCAAATCAAATTAGCCCAATTGCAGCCCATAAATAACGTACTTTGTCTTCGATCATTTACTATCCTCCAGTTTTGGATCTTTAGGAAATACTGCTTCTTCTGATGAAATTGATCTGAAGCATTCAAATATTGATCTATGCATAAACTTTTATTTATCGAGATAGTTATTCTTATCAAGCACACTTTTTTATTCTAACCGGTTACCTTAGAATACAGAAAATAACCTACTATGTATATCAACAACATACATATAAAAGATACAAATAAGGCACAAAATGTCCAGTTTTGGCCGTGTGTGCTTGAGAAAGGGAACGTGCGGTTAACAGGGTCATCCAGTTAAAGGTTATACCCTGCCATACGTTCAATTCTTAGTGAGCAATCTATTCAAAGAATAAAAGCTGATCTATTTAACAAATCTCTGATGGTATGTCTGATTATTATCTTTATCACTTAACGCAATAAAATAAATACCTGTTTTAAGCGATTCAATATTAATGGTTGTATTCGTAAGATCTCCATTCATCACTATTTTACCCATAGCATTAAAAATAAGGTATGAATCCATTTTTATGTTTGAATTTATAGTGATTTGACTTTGTGCTGGATTTGGGTAAATAGAAATTAAATTCTCTTCGATTGACTGAACATCTAACCCTTGAAGACGTGTAATTTCTAAAGTATAGTTTCCATTGTCTTTATTCCACTTACCTCCAACAGTAAGATAATACTTTCCTGCCTCCTCAAGTCTTACATCGGCCGTTGCATCATTATTAAAGCAACCATCATTCGCATAAAACAAATTAGAATCACAATGTTCAGTTGAGCTTAATGCCATTACATTCTGAAAATCAGAACCACATAAAGAAAATCGCCAAACACCACTTTCTGGAATATCAACCAGAAGCTTATGAACAAGTCCCTTTGCTAAATCTGGGCAAAGCACTGTATTTAAATAGGTAAAGGTGTAAATATCATCTGCAGTGCCATCTCCATCGTTATCATACTCCCGGCTTGTTCGATTTCCATTGGTATCATAGGTATAGGTGTAAATTCTGTCTGCAGTGCCATCTGCATCGCTATCCACCTCCAGCCTTGTTCGATTTCCATTAGCATCATAGGTATAGGTGGAAATATAGTCTGCAGTGCCATCTCCATCGCTATCATACTCATACCTTGTTTGATTTCCATTGGCATCATAGGCATAGGTGTTAATTCTGTCTACAGTGCCGTCTCCATCGCTATCATCCTCCTGCCTTATTCGATTTCCATTGGCATCATAGGTATAGGTGTTAATTCTGTCTGAAGTGCCGTCTCCATCGCTATCATACTCCTCCCTTGTTTTATTTCCATTGGTATCATAGGTAGCGGTGTGAATTCTGTCTGCAGTGCCATCTGCATCTCTATCATACTCATACCTTGTTTGATTTCCATTGGCATCATAGGTAGTGGTGCGAATTCTGTCTGAAGTGCCGTCTGCATTAAAATCCTGCTCCTCCCTTATTTTATTTCCATTGGCATCGTAGGTATAGGTGGTAATCTCATCTGCAGTGCCATCTCCATCTCTATCCTCCTCCTGCCTTGTTAGATTTCTATTGGAATCATAGATATAGGTGTAAATTCTGTCTGCAGTGCCATCTCCATCTCTATCCTGCTCCTGCCTTGTTAGATTTCCATTGGAATCATAGGTATAGCTGTAAATTCTGTCTGCAGTGCCATCTCCATCTCCATCCTGCTCATACCTTATTTCATTTCCATTGGCATCGTAGGTATAAGAGTAAATCTCATCTGCAGTGCCATCTCCATCTCCATCAACCTCCTCCCTTGTTTGATTTCCATTGGCATCATAGGTATAAGTGGTAATACTTTCTGCTTTACCATCTCCATCTCTGTCATACTCCTGCTTTGTTAAATTTCCATTGGCATCATAGGTATAGGTGTAAATATAGTCTGCAGTGCCATCTCCATCTCCGTCATACTCCTCCCTTGTTTGATTTCCATCTACGGAACTTACCGTATTGAAATTAAAAGTTCCAGGAGCATTGATTAAGTTTTGAGCCGATTGTGCATATAAAACATTTGTATGAACGAATGAGAAATAAGCAACTAATGAGAGTATTGAATATTTGAGCATAAACAAAGATAGTATAATTTGGAGATCACTTCTTAATCCTGAGGTTGGCAGTTCGGTTTTTAGGAGATGATTATATTAATAAGCCATTTACTAGAGATGATTTACTTTCAAAAACATTTTTACAGAATAAGAACTTTATGAAAAAACTCTTTTTGTTTGATTGGACAAATCTCGGACGACTCTTGTAAAGAGTTTAGGGCTTGGATGAATAAACCTTGGAACAAAAAACCCCCATTTTTGTTGGGGGTTTAAAGATAAATTGAATAAACGAGATTCAAATAGTTGTGGAGCCGGAGGGAATTGAACTAAATACTAATAATCAATAAGT
>ENA-ORDA01003641-ORDA01003641.1-marine-metagenome-genome-assembly--contig:-NODE-3641-length-10641-cov-7.392654_pt1 | contig 10641 bp, 10 predicted proteins | sample MGYA00237778_ERZ508506 | MGnify/ENA primary metagenome ERZ508506 (study PRJEB26177, sample SAMN06267891) | marine metagenome | isolation source: Monterey Bay, California, USA | place: Pacific...
GTAGATGATTTTATGCCAGCTTCATCTCCCTTATGTTCGCTAATTAATTCTGATTTAAAATTCTTAATATCTGACCACTTAAGATACATTCTTCTTAACATTTCTGCCCAATCCTGACTCTCAGTTCCACCAGCGCCAGCATGAATTTCTATATAGCAATCCAAACTATCAGTTTCATTTGACAAAAAACATTTAGTTTCATTTTTTTTAGTTAATTTTTTTAAATTTTTGATGCTTTCTAGAACTTCATTTATGACAGGCTGATTTTTTTCTTCTAAAGCAAGGTTGTTTAATTCATCAAGATCAATTATTGATTTAGATGAATTTTCATATGAATTTATTAATTCTTCATATAATTTTTTTTCTTTAATAACTTTCTGAGAATTTGCTTTATCTTGCCAAAAATTAGTTTCTAATATTTTTTGGTTATTCTTTTCTAATTTTTTATGAATATTATTTGTTTCAAAGGTACTCCTTAACTCTTTGATTAATTTTTTCTATTTCAGATTTATAATTTAAATATTCATTATCCATTAGTAGAACCTTAATATATTATTATTTTTTAATCTATTGTTAATATCTTGATTCAATAGACTTTCTACTTTCACATCTTTATAAGCTTCAATAATTGTTCTTCTTGTCCCAATTTCAGCTTTTTCTCCTGTAACAGGATCAATAACTTTCATTAAAATATTTTTTGCAACTTTAAACGGTCTTGCATCTTCTTTTTTTACAGCTTTTTTTACAAAGCTTTTAAAAATTGGTAATGCTGTTTTTGCTCCTGTTTCATACCTTCCAAGTGATCTTGGATTGTCTGAACCTACATAAACCCCTATTGCTAATTTTGAGGTAAATCCAACAAACCAAGTATCTGTATTTCTATTTGTTGTTCCTGTTTTGCCTGCTAAGTCTAAATTTAAATCTTTTAAATTTTTTCCTGTTCCATTTTGAACAGTTCCCTCCAATATCGAGGTCATTTGATATGCTGTTTCTGGAGAAAATATTTGTTCAAACTTATCTTCTATCTTTGGATAATTGTCACTTAAATAGGATATTTGATCACAATTTATGCACTCTCTCATTTCATTATTAAAAATTGTAACCCCTTCACTGTCTTGAATTCTATCAATCATTATTGGTTTAACTAATTTTCCTCCATTAACAAATGAAGAGTATGCAGATGTTAGTTTTAACAAAGTTGTCTCTGTAGAGCCTAATGAAATTGATAAAAGCTCACTGGGATTTTCATAAATACCAAGCTTTTTTGAAAAATTAACAATTTTTTTAACTCCAAGATCTTGTGCAATTCTGACAGTCATCAAGTTTCTAGATTTTTCTAACCCCATTCTAAGTGTTGATGGTCCATAAAATTTTTTACCGTAGTTTTCAGGTTTCCACATTTTTAAATCAGATCCTTGCTCTAAAACTAGTGGTGCATCTAGAATTAAAGTTGATGGTGTATATCCATTCTCAAGAGCTAAAGCATAAATAAAAGGTTTGAAAGCAGAACCTGGCTGCCTTAGTGCTTGTGTGGCTCTATTAAATTCACTTTTTTTAAAGCTAAATCCTCCGCTTAGAGCTAATACCCGTCCAGTAAAAGGGTCCATAACAACAATCCCTCCATTAACTTCTGGCAGTTGCCTTAAGGCAAATATATTTTTATTTATGTTTTCAGTATAAATAACATCCCCAATTTTCAATATTTCATCAAAATCTTTTTTTATCCACGAGATGTTTTCGTACTTAATAATTCCTTTTTTTTCATATTCCGTTTCAATTTCTATTGAAAATTTATCTATCTTTTTAACTATTGCTAAATCCCAATCAATTGATCTTTCTAATCTAAATTTATCTAAATCTTTATTCCATTTTTCTAAATTTTTAACATTAGTCAATGGACCACGCCACCCTTTTCGTTTATCGTATTCAATAAGACCTTGTCTCAATGAGTCAGTTGCAATTTTTTGCAAGCTAATATTAATAGGTGTACTTATATTTAATCCTTGTTTGTAAACTTTATCAAATCCTAATTTTTCAACCACATCTTTTCTAATATCCTCTACGTAGTAACTAGTATCTTCTGTAAATATTTTTTTTCTTTTTTTTAATATTATTTTTTTCGACAAAAGTTCTTTTTGATTTTGTTTGCTTATATAATTATTTTCAAACAAATTGTTTATAACTAGATCTCTTCTAAATTTTGCGAGTTCTATATTTTTATACGGGTTATATCTACTTGGAGCCTTTGGCAGAGCTGCTAATAAAGCTGCTTCTTCATAATTCAATTCACTAATTGATTTGTCAAAATATTCTAAGCTAGCAGATGCAACGCCATAAGTACCTTCACCCAGATATATTTGATTTAAGTATAGTTCTAATATTCTTTCTTTTGAAAGAGCTCTTTCTATTCTAAAAGCAAGAATTGCCTCTTTAATTTTTCTATTTAAACTTACTTCGTTTGTTAATAAAAAGTTTTTTGCTACTTGTTGAGTTATAGTTGATGCACCCTCTAATCTTCTTGATGCAATTACATTAGAAATATTATTAATTATTGCCCTTAATACTCCTTTTGCATCTACACCTGGATGTGAATAAAAGTTTTTATCTTCTGCGGATAAGAAAGAGTTAATTACTTTCTGTGATATTGATTTGTAGGGCACAAATATTCGTTTTTCTTTTGAAAAATCGTTTACTAGCTCACCATCACCAGAATACACTTTACTAGAAACTGATGGTTTGTAATTTTTAAGGAATTTATAATCTGGCAAATTGTTAGAAAAAGCCCATAAAACAGTTAATATAGAAAATGCAGATAATAGAGCAATACTTAAAACCAATATAAATATATTTTTAATTATTCGATGCATTTTAGTTTAATATATATAAGAATTTGGTAAAGTTAAGGCATCAGAATTCAACAAAATTTAAAATTATTTAAATATAAAATGAAACAATTAATCAAAAATATATGGAAAAAAATTTATACATTGATGCTTCGCATCCAAATGAAACAAGAGTTGTGCTTAAGTCAGGTGAAAGCATTGAAGACTACGAGTACGAAGGCTTAAAAAACAATTTAATCAAAAATAATATATACCTTGGAAAGGTAAGTCGTGTAGAGCCATCTTTGCAAGCAGCATTTATCGACTTTGGAAGAGACAGGCATGGCTTTCTATCTTTTAACGATATTCAATCAGACTATTATCAAATACCACAGAGTGATTTAGCAAAAATAAAAGAAGAAGAAGAAAGAGCTAGAGAAGAACTTCTGAGAGAAAGTGAGCTGGAAGAGCAAAAAAATATTAATGAAGGGAATCTTGATATTAATGATCCTGTTGAAATAAAACCTGAATCTGAATTAGAGGATGACAGTCAAATAGTGGAGGCAGATGAAGTACCAGTTATAGATGGTGCTCCAGTTAATGAAAATAAAGAACAACCTTCACATTCTTTTCGTGGTAAAAAACCTGAAACAAGATTTAGATCTAAAAGATATAAAATCCAAGAAGTTATTAAACCTAATCAGGTAATTTTAATACAAGTATTAAAAGATGAAAGAGGACAGAAAGGTGCTGCACTAAGTACTTTTATTTCTATAGCAGGTAAATATATTGTCCTAATGCCTAACACTCCAAAAGGAGGAGGTATATCTCGTAAAATTTTTAACCCAGGAGAAAGAAAAAAAATTAGAACTATCCTAAATGACATAACTATTCCAAAAGAAATGGGACTTATTGTAAGAACTGCAGGGTCTAATAAAACAAAGAACGATATAGATCATGACCTTCAAACTTTAATTAAAACTTGGAATGAGATTAAAGAAAATGCATTAAATTCTATAGCCCCATCATTAATTCATCAAGAAAGTGATATTATAAAAAGAACTTTGAGAGATATGTATGACGAAGATACAAACAGTATCATCATTGAGGGTAACGAAGGTTACAAAAAAGCGCAAAATTTTATGAAGTTAATGATGCCCTCTCATGTAAAAAAAATTAAAAAATACAGAGAAAAAGTTCCATTATTTTTTAAGGAGAATATTGAAGAAAAATTAAATCAAATTTATGACTCAGAAATAAAGCTAAAATCAGGTGGTTATTTAGTTATAAATCCAACTGAAGCTTTAGTTTCAATTGATATAAACTCAGGAAGCTCTATTAAACAAAAGAATGTCGAGAGTACTGCTTTAGACACTAATCTCGAGGCAGCAGAAGAGATATCTCGACAGATAAAAATAAGAGACTTATCTGGTCTAATTATTATTGATTTTATTGACATGTTGAGTTTTGGAAATAGAAGATTAGTTGAGAGAAAACTTAAAGAACAATGTAGAACTGATAGGGCAAGAATACAAATAGGAAGAATTAGCACATTCGGACTACTAGAGATGTCTAGACAAAGATTAAGGGAAAGTGCTGTAAAATGGAAAGTCACACTTACAGATGAGTCTTTTGCCATGAAAATTCTTAAATTAGTTGAGGTTAAAGCTGTTTTAACAAAAGCAAAATTTGTAGAACTTAAGATTTGTGAAAAAATATCAGACTTTATGAAAGAAAATTTCATTGAAGATTTAAAGTATTTTGAGGAGAAAAACTTAATCAAGATAGATATAATTGCAGATAATACACTTATTATTCCTGAATATATAATTGACCTTCAAAACAAAACTAAAAAAACTATAGAAACAGTTCAGCATATAGAAAAGTTAAAAAATCTAGAAGAGCAAAAAAAAGAAGTTAAATCTTTTGAAAGTCCAATTAAAAAGAAGCCTTATAAAAAAAAACCTTTTTTTAAAAAGAAATTTTTCAAAAAACCAGCGGCTTAAATAATTCCAGTTTTTGGAGAAGATGCACTTCCGTATATAGATTTTTCTATACGACCAGCTAAATAAGATTGTCTTCCTGCAATTACTCCATTTTTAAATGCTAAAGCCATTTGAAATGGTTTTTTAGCTTTAGCAATTGCAGTGTTAGCTAATACTCCATCACAGCCCAACTCCATAGCAATAGCTGCATCAGATGCCTGTCCTAACCCAGCATCGATTATCAAAGGGAGCTTTGTTTGACTTCTTATAATTTTTATATTTGTTGTATTTTGAATTCCAAGTCCAGAGCCTATAGGTGCTGCTAGAGGCATAATTGCACAAGCTCCTACATTCTCTAATCTTTTAGCCATCAAAGGATCATCATTGCAGTAAACCATTACTCTAAATCCTTCTTTGGTTAAAACTTCTGTAGATTTTAATGTTTCAATCATATCTGGAAATAGATTTTTTTTATCTCCTAGGACCTCAAGTTTTACCAGTTTCCATCCACCAATTTCTCTTGCTAAACGCAAAGTTCTAAGAGCTTCCTCAGAATTAAAACAACCAGCAGTGTTTGGTAAATAAGTAATTTTTTTTGGATCAATATAATCCATTAATAAAGGTTTTTTTTTATCAGAAATATTTACCCTTCTCACTGCAACAGTAACTATTTCTGCACCTGATAATTTTATAGCTTTTGCACATTCAGCCATACTTTTATATTTACCAGTTCCAACTATTAATCTGGAATTAAATTTTTTTTTATCAACTATTAATTTATCGTTAACCAATTTTACCCACCTCCAATAAAATGAACAATTTCTATTTTGTCATTTTTTTTTAGTTTTATTATCTTTAAATTATTTTTATCTATTATTTCTTGGTTTAATTCAATTGCTACTTTTTTAAGAGGAATTTTTAGTTCTTTTAAAAAAGTTGAGAGGCTTAAATTTTCATTTATTGTTGAAAATTTACCATTTATCTTAATTTTTATTTTTTTTATTTTTTTCATAATGTATAAGAATCTGATGAATAATAATATTATAATTATTAATGGTCCTAATCTTAATCTATTAGGTGAAAGAGAACAATCACAATATGGATCAATAACTTTTGATAAGCTAAAAGAAAACTGTTTAAGTAAATCTAAAGATTTAAATATTAATTTAGAGTTTTCTCAGTCAAACATAGAAGGTGAAATAGTTACAATCATACAAGAAGCTAAAAGTAAGTTTGATGGCATAATTATTAATGCTGCAGGATTTACACATACATCTGTAGCTATCAGGGATGCTTTAGATATTTATAAAAAACCAATTATTGAACTTCACATATCAAATATATATAAAAGAGAAGAATTTAGACACAAATCTTTAATCAGCGATATTGCTACTGGTGGAATTTTTGGTTTAGGTGATAATGGTTATATTTTAGCCATAATTGCAATGCAAAACATGTTACAGAAATGAAAATAGATAAAAACATTATCAAAGAATTAACTGATTACTTAAATGAGTTCAATTTAACTGAAATTGAATACACAGATAAGGATACCAAAATCAAAGTATCAAAATCAAACCCAACTAGTTCCAATCAAGCTGTAAGTGTTGCTGCCTCAACACCAGCCACTGGTGCAGTTAAGTCTGCCGTTATATCTGGGACTGAAGTTAAGTCTCCTATTATTGGTACTGCTTATCTTGCAGCAGAACCTGGAGCTAAAAAATTTGCAGAAGTTGGTAAAAAAATTAAAAAAGGCGAAACAGTCATGATAGTTGAAGCTATGAAAACTATGAATCATGTTCCATCAACAGTAGATGGAATTATAAAAGAAATCTGTGTAGAAGATGGCCAACCTGTTGAATACGGCCAAACTATTATCATCGTAGAGTAATGTTTAAAAAAATTCTAATTGCAAACCGAGGGGAAATTGCAGTTAGAGTTATAAGAGCATGCAAAGAATGGGGTATAGCAACTGTTGCTGTTCATTCTGATGTTGATAGAGATAGTATGCATGTAAGACTAGCCGATGAAAGTGTTTGCATTGGCTCACACCAACCTGCAAATAGTTATTTAAATATCCCAGCATTAATGTCTGCTATAGAGCTTACTAAAGCAGAAGCAGTTCACCCTGGATATGGTTTTTTATCTGAAAATGCAAATTTTGCTAAAGTACTAGAGGAAAACAATATTAAATTCATTGGTGCTTCTTCAAAACTCATAGAAATGATGGGAGATAAAATTCAAGCAAAGAAAATTGCTAAAGAACATGGTCTACCTGTTATTGAAGGGTCTGAGGGTGGAATAACAGACATAAAAGCAGCCAAAGAACTTTGTAAAAAAATAGGCTTTCCAGTTCTGATTAAAGCATCTGCTGGTGGTGGTGGTAAGGGAATGAAAATTGTTCGTAAAGAAGAAGAATTTGAAACATTATTCTCAACAGCAAAGTCTGAAGCACAAAAATATTTTGGTAATGATGAAATTTATATTGAAAAATTTTTCCAAAACCCCAGACATATTGAAGTTCAGGTATTATCTGGGAAAAATAGAACTGTTCACCTTCATGAAAGAGATTGCTCAGTTCAAAGAAGACATCAAAAGTTAATAGAGGAAACCCCTAGCCCAGTTTTAACAGATCAGATCAGAAAAGATCTTTTTGAAAGAACTGTAAATATGGTCAGTAAAATTGGTTATGAGGGTGCTGGAACTGTTGAATTTATTTATGAAGATGGAAAATTTTATTTTTTAGAAATGAATACTCGGGTTCAAGTTGAACATCCAGTTACAGAAATGGTTACTGGAATTGATATAATTAAAGAACAAATTTGGATAGCCTTTACTGGTGAAACAGCTTTAAAACAAAGTGACATTAATCCTAGGGGACATGCAATAGAATGTAGAATTAATGCAGAGGATGCAAGCAAAAACTTCCAACCTTCTCCTGGGACTATAGGTATGTGTCATCAACCATCTGGTTTTAGAACAAGAGTAGATGGTGCAATTTTTCAAGGTTATAAAGTTACACCTTATTATGACAGTATGGTTTGTAAGGTAATTACCCACGGAAGAAATAGAACTGAAGCTATACAAAGAATGAATAGATCTTTGGATGAGTTTGTTATTGAAGGAATAACAACAACAATACCTCTTCATAAAATTCTACTAAACCATAAAAAATTTATTGAGTCAGACTTTAATGTTGGCTGGCTAGATAATGAAAAAGTAATCTAATAACATCTTGTTAGCCAAATGTCATATACTGCGTGATCAAAAGGGTTTACAGCAGGACTAGATGAAAAAGTCCATCCATTAAAAATAAAAACTTCATTATTATCTTTATTCGTCATATCTTTAACTTGAATATAAGCAGTTATTTCTGGGTTATCATCAAATTCTGAGTTTTTACATTTGAGACTTTTTATTAATAAACCTTTAAATTTAAGTTCTTTACCTATCTCTAATTTCAAAAGGTCAGTCTTTGAACTTACTTTATCTAAAACCTTAATTTCAACAAATCTTCCCTCATTAGCTATTAAGGGTAGTGACTGGCTTATTAAAAAAAAATAAATTAAAAAAAATAAAAAATTAACTTTTCCAGATTGTATATTTTTTTTTGATTGGTTCATTGTTTTTATTTGGATGATAGGCATTCTCAGTACCTGTTTGATTGGATTGATGTGGTTTTTGCCAATCATACTTATTCAATTCGTGATTGTTTTCAATTCTATTATTAGTGAAGTGCATCCAAGAATACCATTCAGTAGGTATTTTTGAAGCATCAATTTCATCATTATAAATTACCCATCTTTTTCCAGATTTACTTTCGTAATACTTATTGCCACCAGAATCTTTTCCAGCAAGTTTTCCATAAAAAATAGTTTTTAATTTTGTGCCTAATGTTTCTTGGTTCCACCAAATGAAAATTTTTTTTAAAAGTGTCAACATATTATTTAATTAATTCTTCAATCCTAAATTGTATTATTTAAATTAGACTAAAGTAAGGATTTGTATATAAATTAATTATCTTACGATTCAAAATAAAAAATTAATTAAAGGAAAAATGGCAAAATATTTAGTAGAAACTTATTATACTTGTAGCTTTAAAGTTAATCATTATCTAGATGATATTAATGAAACAGAGTTAGCAAACCTTGAAAAGCGCGATGATGGAAAATTTGAAGTTTTAGATGTTAAGCTTGATACAAGAAAAACAAAAAGTTTAGATCCAAATAATAAAGTAATTGAGCCTAAAAAATTAGATATTATATCTGAGCAAAGCCAACCAAAAATTGTTTCAAAAGAAAATAATACCGCTTTTGTTAAACAAATTAACGAAGGTGTGGGTAAAAGATTTAGTATGCCTGATAGAAGAAAAGGTTATATCCAAAAAGCGACGATTGGTGACCATAAAGTTTATCTCCACACCGGAGAATATGAAGATGGTAAAATTGGTGAAATTTTCATAGACACAAGTAAAGAAGGTGAGCTGGTAAAAGCTTTGATGAATAATTTTGCAATAGCAATATCACTTGGGCTTCAATATGGTGTTCCTTTAGATGAGTTTATTAGTGCTTATGTTGATACTAAATTTGAACCATCTGGAAAAGTTCATGGCAATGACAGAATAATGAGTGCCTCTTCAATACTTGATTATATATTTAGAGAACTCGCTATTTCATACCAAAATAGAGAAGATCTAGCACACACTCCATCTATTGGTGGATCAGATAGATCTTTACCTGAAGAAGAAAATACTGAGGATCAAAATCAATTACTTAAAATTATAAAAGATGTTACTAGCAAAGGCTTTGTTAGAAATAATTATAAAAAAAATCTTGTTGATTTATCTGATGTTAAAATAAGTTTAAAAGGTAAAAAATAATATTATTTTTTCAGCTTTAAAGCTAAACCAAGCTCTTTAAGTTGCTCTTCATTTACCTCTGATGGAGCGTTCATCATTAAGTCCTGGGCATTTTGATTCATTGGAAACATTGTAACCTCTCTAATATTCTTCTCATTTGCTAATAGCATTACAATTCTATCGATACCAGGTGCTATACCACCATGAGGTGGAGCTCCATAACTTAAAGCATTGATCATTCCACTAAATTTTTCATCAACTTGTTCTTTTTGATATCCAGCAATTGAGAATAACTTATACATCAATTCAGGTACGTGATTTCTAATTGCACCAGAAGATAGTTCTATCCCATTACAAACAATATCGTATTGGTAGGCTTTAATATTAAGTGGATTATCAAGATCAATATCTTTTAAGTCACCTTGAGGCATTGAAAATGGATTGTGACTAAATTCAATTTTATTAGTTACTTCATTTTTTTCAAACATTGGATAATCAACAATCCAACAAAACGCAAAAGTATTATCATCAATTAATTCTAAATCCGTAGCAATTTTATCTCTTGCTAGAGAGGTTATTTTTTCAACTTCACTTATTTTTCCACAAGCAAAGAATATACTGTCCCCTATTCTAGCTCCAGTGATTTTCATAATTTCTTCTAAGGCTTCTTTAGAGAAAAATTTTCCTACTGGTCCTTTTGCTGAAAGATTTTCTTCTTTTTCAATTGTAAAATAAGCAAGACCTGATGCACCTTGTTCTTTGGCCCACTTGTCAATATTATCAAAAAAACTTCTAGGTTTATCTTTTGTATTTTTTGTAACTATACATCTTACTTTAGAGCCAGATTTTACAAGCTTTTTAAATATCTCAAACGTAACATCATCACGGGTAAAAATGTTTGATAAATCAAAAATTATTAATGGGTTTCTTAAATCTGGTTTATCTGATCCATACTTAAGCATAGATTCCTCATAAG
>ENA-ORDA01003646-ORDA01003646.1-marine-metagenome-genome-assembly--contig:-NODE-3646-length-10631-cov-4.045765_pt1 | contig 10631 bp, 8 predicted proteins | sample MGYA00237778_ERZ508506 | MGnify/ENA primary metagenome ERZ508506 (study PRJEB26177, sample SAMN06267891) | marine metagenome | isolation source: Monterey Bay, California, USA | place: Pacific...
TCCGTAGAAGAGGTCCGTGCAATGATGTGTGTACGAATTAATTCGCTTGTAAAAGGAAATTCAGGATGCCACCCCGACGTGATTAACCAACTCGTAACATTTCTCAATATGGGAATACATCCAGTAGTACCTCGCATTGGAAGTTTAGGAGCTAGTGGTGATTTAGCACCTCTCTCCCATTTGGCTTTAGGATTGATTGGTGAAGGCTCTGTTTTGTTTAATGATGAGACACGGAATGCAAAAGATGTACTCATAGAATGCGAATTACTCCCACTGACATTACGTGCTAAAGATGGTCTTTCCTTGATTAATGGAACCAGTCAAATGACAGGATTCCTTTGTATTGCGCTAGAACAACTCAAGAACCTTCTCACATATTCTGATCTCGTTGCATGTATGTCGATCGATGCAACCGAGTCTACTCTTACCCCAATGGATGAGAGAGTACATCGAGCACGACCGCATCCTGGCCAGATATTTGTTTCAAATAGAATACGCACGATTCTATCGGATTCATCAATTCTTACAACACATAAAAATTGCAATCGAGTACAAGATCCGTATTCATTTCGTTGCATTCCACAAGTACATGGAGCAGTTTCCGAGACACTGCAACGTTTGAACGATGTAGTTCATACGGAATTAAATTCTGCAACGGATAATCCACTCATTTTCCCAGACATATCTAATCCCGGACGGCATGAAATAGTTTCACAAGGGAATTTCCATGGGGAGATTTTAGCATTAACAGCAGATGCAATGTCCTTGTCTTTGTTTGAAATCGCATCCATAAGCGAAAGGAGAATTGACCAGATGCTCGATCCTAATCGCTTGGCAATCAAACCTTTTTTGGCAGAAGATGCAGGACTGGAATCGGGATTGATGATTGTCCAGTATTCCGCTGGTGCCTCGCTTGGTGAATTACACGGTCATGCTTCACCGCGGACATCATTTTCCACAACAACATCTGCAGGGCAAGAAGATCACGTTAGTATGGGTTCAACTGCATGTTGGAATTTGCTTCAAGCAGTCCGACGAGCCTCAGAAGTAGTAGCATGCGAACTCTTTGTAGCCAGGAGAGGTTTACATTTCATACACAATAAGTCATCAAAACAAATTGAAATTTTAGTTCGTTGTATTGATACGATTGTTATCGATGATATATCTGATAGAACAACAAGTTCTGAATTAAGGGACATTGCTACGAAATTGATTCAATCGGCGTGGCTCTCTTTAATCGAGGCTGAGTCCAGCCGCATACCAAAATTAATCCAAGAAGTATCTCTGTTCTAACTCATCCAATCCTGTTAGTTGACGTATTCTAAATTGAGCTACTGACCGTTCCTGAGAGTCAGTAACATTTTCGGAAACCCAATTATCGAGTTGCACTGCTCTACGTACTTTCTCTTCGATTAGATTGTAGGCTTGATACATGGAGTCTGTACTAGAGGCATAAAGAGCAGATTCGATCTCGGAAACATCCAATCCCATTCTACGCCATTGAAGCACTCTTCTTTGAAGTAAGGATTTCGAAAAACCATTTTCAGGTAACCGAGTAAGAAATAATAATTTGGGAGTTCCATCGTCGTGCAGTTCAACTTCTAAGTTTTCTGATTTTTGTATTCCGATGAAATCAATAGGCTCATCTTCTATTGAATCCATTTCATCCACCAAAACTATGTTTAGAATGGGCGCTTCTCTCGTAATTTGATTTAATTCAATTGAACTGAATGAACTTTCATTGACGGAGAGATATATACTCCAATAAGTGCGGTGTACGGAATCTGAAAGAGTTCGGATAAAACCGAGTAATGAATCGAAACCATGTAAAGATGAAAGCCATTCTAATCCCTCTAAGAAAATAGTTCCTTTATGGTTAGCCAATCTATTTGAGATCAATGATAGCAATGTGTTGTAACTTGGTGGAATCGTACCTTCACCTGCTCGATCCGTAAGCCAATAAGTCTCAATATCAATAATATCTAAACGTTCAATTAGTCTTCGCGGTGGCATTCTTGAGATGAAGACTCTGTGAGAAGTCTCTTCAGAATCAATCCTATCGAATGCCGATACAAAATCTTCGGTGGATGATAAAAGGAGTGTATGAATTTGGCCTGCCACAATATCGCCTTGAAACCACGAGAACACAAGAGATACATAGGTTTCATCGTTAGAATCATCGTGAAGGGTTATAATCGCCAAGGTGTTGAGTTAGACCGGTGACGATGGTATGACCGACGAAAATGAAGAGATAGCAATGGCAGAATGTGGTTCTTGCCGAGCAGTCGTGCCGATTGATTCAGAGAACTGTCCGGAATGTGGAATTTCATTTTCTGGAGTTTCTGAAGATGCCTTGGGTGAATGTGGTGCATGTAATGCCCTGGTACCTCTTGATTCCACAAAATGCCCTGAATGCGGCGTAGTTTTCGTAGCAGATGACGTCATTGATATCTTGCGCACATGGATGGCAACCAATTCTATGGATGTGAAAACTTTGTTTGGTCGATTTGATACAAACGGAGACGGTCGAATTGATTCAGATGAATTGAAAGCAGGATTACTCTCACTTAACCTAGCAGATTTACCACCGAGTCAAGTTGATAAATTGGTTGCTGCTATTGATGAGGACGGAGATAGTCTTGTAGATCTACAAGAACTTCAAACAATTATTGGTGGTGAAGAAGAACATGTTGAGCCAATTACAGATGAATCAATCGAGGAAGAAACCGTTCTTGATTATAATGAAAATGTACTTTCGAAAGTAATGAATGCTGCAGAGATTAATGATTCCGATAAAGAAGCCTTCATAGCCTTTGCAAAAGATTACAATTCAGATGACAATTTATATCTCAAGAAGGAAGAACTAGAAACAGCTGCTGGCGCATGGAATGCTAGAAATGTAGAGGCGCAAACTGACATCCAATCCCACGAATCTGAAGAAGTATTAGAAGCCCCAGATGAGGAGTCTGAGGAAGAACTGACTGAAGAAGAGCAATCTGAGGAAGAGCTAGTCGAAGAAGAATCTGAAGAAGTCTATGAAGAACCAGATGAGCAAACAGAGGAAGAAGAATCTGAGGAAGAAATCATTGATGAAGAATCTGCTGAAGAAGTGGTTACTGAAGATCGCAGCCTAAGCCAAATTTACGATGATATCTTAGATTCGATTGATGAACAAGATTTAACACTTTCAAATGCATTTGGTAATATGGATGAAGATGGAGATCGAATGATTACGAGAGTAGAATTGGGCTCTAAACTAGGCCACTTCCTCGACTATGAATTGTCTGAGTCCGAACTCGATTCTATGATGGATTCAATGGATGAAAACTCAGATGGAAACATCGATATGATTGAATTCGTCACCTCTATCGAGAATCATGAAGATTCAATTTCGAGTATTGATGATGAGGAAGCTGAAACCGTCAAAACCTTCCCTACGAAATGGCATACTCGCTTTATGTCGAAGCAATGGCATGATGTATTCTGGCCATTAATTCACACAGGACTGGTTATAATGATCATTGCGGCTTTAGCAAACGGATTATTCCCATTCGTTGATGGTGAAGGCGGCACAGTAGAATTAGAAACAGAGGCTGGAGATGGATGGATGAATGCGGACGGTATAGTCATCGACGAAGGCCAAGCATACCCTTGTGATTCAACAGTGCAGGTTGGTGAGTGTAAGAACTCATTAACACCACTTGCTGGTGATGCAAGTTCTATGCCAGGTGGATTCTATCTTGACGGAATATTCCTCATGCTACTTTCAACCATCGGATTGATTGGAAGTTTGTACACGCATCTCGTTTTAGCACCATCTTGGAGAGCCCGTGTCAAGGCTATGAAAGAAGTAAGTGAAGATAAGGCAGACATCCAAGAATCACTCGAAGATGATGATGTAATTGAAGAGTCAGAAAATGAACAAGAAGCAGACGAATCAGAAATCGAAGACTCAGATGATGTAGAGTCTGAAGGTGAAGAAATGGATGACGGTTTAGATGAAGAAGAATCTAGTTCAGAAAATGAAGAACTTGACATTGGATCATACGTTGGCGTTGACATTGATGGAGAAGAATATTACGGGACAATCGTAGAATTTGATGATGATGAAGAAACGGTAACAATCGAGGAAGAAGAATCTGGTGACGAAATAACAGCTTACCAAGATGAAATGTTTGTTCCAGAGGATTAAGTTTGACCGATCTATTACAGATTTTCTTTCGCTCTGTTCGATGCCCATCTTGCGGTACAATAGAAACTCGAGGGACGTTTAAATGCCCAGAATGTGGACTCTTCCATGCATCATTACCGACGGAAGAAAGGAAAGCCCCAGAACCTGGTGAGCGTATCCAAGAAAGGCAAATTGATCCATCTGCGTATTCCCTTTCCTCATCAGCCACACCATTGGATGAAGAATTCCAACAGACTGATGAGATACAAACATGGGGCGGCGGAAATACTGACTTCTCCATTCTCGATGAAGAGGACAAACCATTAGCAAAAATATCAGATAAAACTTCAATATCTAAAGTGGATTTGATTCACGAAGATTAGATTTTTGCAAAGGTATTATTATAATCTCCAACTGAAACATCCATAGATAGAATTCATTGGTGGGCTCGGAGAGAATCGAACTCTCGATCTTTGCCATGTCAAGGCAACGTCATAAACCCCTAGACCACGAGCCCTAGGTAGTTGTCCCACTAAAGACGCGTATTTATCGACATCGGTTTGTATTGACGAATCACGAGATGATTTTGGAAATTTTACCAGTGCAACCGTCTTGTGAACAGAATCCAGCACAACGGGTTCTACCGTTTGCCATTTTTATTTCCTTACCATCTTTGATCGGACCGTATGTTTTACACTTTAGACAAAATCCTTCGACATTGGACATGATGACAACTCATTGACGGCATCAAATATATTCTTTGGCTCAGAAATGTTGGAAATCACTACTTCCACCCCCTACTTAGAGGGCGGAATTGTATATTTGTTAGCTGTTGAATAAATCAATTAAACCCTAATCGGCATACTGTGACCTATATTGTGAGATTTGATACTGATTGGGATAATCTGTTGAAATGCCAATGTCGTATAACTACCATTATACGACGTACAGGGGTGCTCGAAAAGGTCACTTTTGGAATTGTTTGAGGAATTCCTTCTCATCGACTTCAAAAATCCCCACGAGTGGAGGTCCAGCCATGAATGATTCAAGAGATCCATATTCCGAATCCATTTTTTCAGAGACCAGTTTCGTAATTTCTTGAAGGTTCTTCCGAGAGACATATAATGACTGAACTAAGAAAAGAGGTTGGCCATCTACTGAACGTGCAGCCCAAGCAGCAATGCAACCATCTTGCCTGCGCTTTAATTCCTGATGGGAATTGAGGATCCTTAAGAATCGAGCATCGACCTTTTTCCTACTCGAACAAACTACAGTTTCCAACCAAGCCATGATTATACCTCTTTATTTATTTGATTAAATAATAATATATTCCTTATGCTAATAAAGTGCATTCACAAATCAATAAGTTTACCCTCTAAACAAACCGAATGAATTGGTGAAGAACCAGGAGTCATACACCAGCTCTCCCAATGATGACTTTTTAGAATATTGAAATTAGCTACAGCGCCCACTTCAATTGTGCCATGTGCTAATCCATCGGACCGTGGTGTGGTTTTGGCAGCATTCTTAGTAACAGAAACCAAAGCGCTGTATGGGTCCACATTGTTTCTCTGAACCAATAGTGAACCTATGAATGGTAAATTGTTAATGTGACAATTGGGATTAAAATCAGTGGCAATTGTATATTCAATATCGTGTGCAGAGACCTCATTGAAATCTGGCCAATCATCCCCATTCGAGTATGGAGTTCCTGGTAAAAAGCCAGTCATCACTCCATTTTCCATCATATCAAGACGAATGTCGAGTGGGGTATGATGGGCATGATCGGCAGTAACAACTTTGAGTTCTGATGCGAGTTCTCCACCGCCACCATTGGAAAACTCGTCTATATGCATGCGTAGATTTAATCCACCACTTCTTGATTCACTTAGAATATCTTCAGATTGCTCTATCGAAAACCATCCTGGCTCGCAGAATACATCTGCAGATTCGGCAAGACCTGAATCTAAAACTTCAGGTAGTTGCTCTGATAAAATTTCTTCCGTATATTCTTGATACGACTTTCCCTTAGTGACTGCATGAGCACCCATCCATGTTGAGTGGATCGATGGCAAATCACTTATTTTGTTAAGTTTATTTTGCACCTCGAGTAATCTTAATTCTTCACTTGTTGAAAGACCGTATCCAGATTTAGCCTCAAGAAACGTACATCCATTGCGTAGGGATTCCTGCATCCTTTGCACGCCAATAGCAATTAGTTGATCAGTACTAGCTTTACGAGTATGAGTTACAGTCTGCATAATCCCGCCTCCACTGGCTGCGATCTCAGAATATGTCATTCCATCCATCCTTAATTTATGCTCATTGAATCTATCCCCTGCCCATAACAAGTGATTGTGCGCATCGATTAATCCAGGAATAATTGCTCTTTCAGATACATCCACAAATTTAGCATCACTAGATTTGAATTCTTCCACAATATCTAATGAATCACCGATATTAGCAATTAAGTTATCAATTACAATAATTGCTTTTCCTTCATATATTGAATCATTATCATCAAGAGTAGCCATGGGGCCAGCATTGAAGAAAATGGTTCGCACATATTGGCTAAGGGGTGAGAGTTGAAGAACAATCCCATCATCCGGTAGAACATGGCAGGCGGTAAGTGGACGCTCGGAATAGAATCAACAGCACACACCTTTTCTTTTGGTTTGGTTGATGGTTCTGGCATCCCGTACCCCTCTAAAAGTGATACCGTAAGGCCATTGGAAGGTGGAATTCATCCTCGAGAAGCAGCAGATCATCACAGGGATTTTTCTTCTGAACTATTCAATGAAATTCTTCGTTCACAAAATCTAACCCCCATGGACATTGGTGCAGTAGCATACTCCCAAGGTCCTGGTCTTGGTCCATGTTTGAGAATAGGAGCATCTGTTGCAAGAACTATCTCAAGTGCATTAGAAGTTCCACTCATAGGGGTAAATCATTGTGTAGCTCACATCGAAATTGGCAGACAGCAGTGTGATTGTATTGATCCTGTTTTACTCTATGTAAGTGGGGGTAATACTCAGGTAATTGCTAAGTTACAAGGGAAATACAGAGTTTTAGGCGAAACTTTGGACATTGGTATTGGCAATATGTTGGATAAATTTGCACGATTGCAGGGCATTCCATTTCCAGGCGGGCCAGTCATCGAAAAATTGGCTCTAGAATACATCGGAGAAAATCCTGGTGCTTCATTAGATGGATTGGAATTACCTTATCCAGTACGCGGAATGGACCTAGCATTCTCTGGTATACTGACAGCAGCTCAGAGACTAATCGAGAAAGGTCATTCATTAGGTTCTGTTTGTTGGTCTCTGCAAGAACATGCATTTGCCGCATGTGTTGAAGTTGCTGAACGAGCTTTAGCACATAGTGGCAAAACTGAACTTTTGCTCGGAGGTGGTGTTGCTTGCAATAATCGAATCAGAGAAATGTGTACTCTTATGGCCAATGATCGGGAATCGACATCTCATGCACCTCCACGCATGTATTGCATCGATAATGGAACAATGATTGCCCTTTTGGGATATATTGAACTTGATAATGGCAGAAAAACCTCACTTTTATCGAGCGGAATCAATCAATATCTCCGCACAGATGACACATTAGTCTCATGGTCGTAAGCCATTCCATGCGATTTGTTTTTAATGAGTCGTCAGGGAGTCAAGAATACCGGGGGCTTCATAATTCGAGATAGGCGAAGAAATAAGGATGAACCATTCAATCCTTTTGCGGCAAATGCTAATGCCGTCCGCCAAAAGAAAAGAAGCGAACGTACACTTCAATCAGGTACCACAGCACCCGCACCTGTAAGGCCAACTCCGCAATCAGGGAATATGGGTTCTGACTTGTTGAAAAAGCAACAAGAAGCCCGGAAAAAACTTACTGTGTCTGAGAAACAAGCATCATCTCAAAACAAACCAACCATAGGTTCAGAACAAATTAACCCAGCTTCAGCGCAACCTTCAGTTGTAAAAAATCAATCCCGTGCAGATCGCTTAGCAGAACTGAGGAAACAATCACAAGAGTCCATTAAAAAGACAGAATCCATTTTGGAACCTTCAACACCTAAACCTATTCCTGCTGCACAACCGGTAGCAGCTACAATACCAACTATTGCAGTTCCTAAAACTGAATCTTCTGTTGCTTCAGTTACTGTAAGTGCAATTGAGGCAACATCTCAGACGAATGTTTTCAAGCAAATCGCAACCAAGGTCAAAAAGCCAGAACGGTTTGGACGAAGAAGAAGAAGACACGATGATGGTCGTGGCGGTCGTCAACCCAAAGTAAAGAAACTTAACAGGCAGAAATACAATGAATACAAATATGCTGCTAAAGACATCCTTGAAGACGATAGCGTTGCAGAAGAACACCGTTCAAATCTTTTAGGCCAAATATGGGCTAAAGGAGAACGAATGGGTGTTGAAGAGACCTATTCATTCATTTCCGACAAAGAAGAAGAACTGATTATTTCCAAGGATGTAGCGGAACGACTAACAACCCTCGTTCGAGCCCTTACAACAAGAAGATGATATTATGTCAGTAGTAGAAGCAAACGCAATAGCAACAGTCCATTACACAGGAACTTTACCCGGATCGGGAGAAGTTTTTGATTCAAGCGAAGGCAGAGATCCACTTTCCTTTTTGGTTGGACACAAGCAAATGATTCCAGGATTCGAAGAAGAACTAATGGGTGCAGAAAAGGGTGAGAGGAGAACGTTCACTTTAGAGCCAGACCGTGCATATGGACAAAAGATGGAAGAGGCAATTCAAACCATTCCAAAAGACATGTTTGGGGATATTACACCTGAGGTCGGTATGACTCTTATGTCCGATGTAGGTCCATTCAATGTCACAGCAGTCGATGGAGATACAATTACAGTCGATTTTAATCACAAGCTTGCTGGAGAAACACTCGAATTCAGTGTTGAAGTTGTTGATGTTAGGCCAGCTACGGAAGAAGAACTCTCTCATGGACATTCACATGGTCCTGGCGGACACGAACATTGATCCTCAAAGCGAGGATTGATGAATTGCCTCGTCGTGGGTGATTCATGGTGGCATTTCGTAAAGACAGGTGGGAAACCTTGGGCGGAATTGCAATTCCATCATACCACATTGGTGGAAATGGTAAGGAAACACCAGGCCAACCACCGTACACTCGTGGAATCCACGAACATATGTACAAGACTCGACTTTGGACTATGCGTCAATATGCGGGCTTTTCTTCTGCTAAAGAAACCAATGAAAGATTTCGCCTATTGTTGGATCGAGGACAAAAAGGACTGTCGGTGGCATTTGATTTGCCAACTCAATTGGGATTAGATGCTGACGATCCATTATCAGAAGGTGAGGTTGGTAAGGTCGGCGTGTCGATTTCGACTTTGGAGGATATGCGTGAGTTGTTGTCAGAAATACCTCTTGATAAGGTCTCAACTTCAATGACAATCAATGCACCAGCCATGGTTTTGTTAGCAATGTATGCAGTTGTGGCAGAAGAGCAAGGCATTCCAATGGACCAAATTTCTGGTACCATTCAAAATGATATACTCAAGGAGTATATTGCCAGAGGGACATATGTATTCCCACCAGGACCGTCTATGAGATTGATTACAGATATCTTTGAGTTTTGTTCCCTTAACATTCCTAAATGGAATACAATATCTATTTCTGGATATCACATTCGAGAAGCCGGTTCAACAGCAGTTCAGGAATTGGCATTTACAATATCCAATGCCTTGGCGTATGTTGAAGCAGCGATCAATAAAGGATTAGATATCGACCAATTTGCTCCAAGATTATCTTTTTTCTTCAATTGCCACAACGATTTCTTAGAAGAAGTATCCAAATTTAGGGCTGCAAGACGTCTCTGGTACGATCTTATGACTACGCGATATACACCCAAAAATCCCCGCTCATCCATGTTACGATTCCATACGCAGGTTGCAGGGGTTTCCTTAACGGCTCAGCAACCTCTAAACAACATCAGCAGGGTTACAATTCAAGCTCTCGCTGCTGTGTGTGGAGGCACTCAAAGTCTACATACAAATAGTTACGATGAAGCACTGGGTTTACCAACAGAAAAAAGTGCAACTGTGGCTCTAAGAACCCAGCAAATCATCGCTGAAGAATCTGGTGTTGCAGACGTTGTCGACCCCTTTGCTGGTTCATACCATATTGAACATCTTACTAATCAAATCTACGAGCAAGCAATGAATGAAATTCTAAAAATCGAAACTCTTGGTGGTTCAATGACAGCCATAGAACAGGGATACCAACAACAGGAAATTCATACTACTGCCTACAGATATTTCAATGAAATAGAAAGCAGTTCAAGGAAGATTGTTGGAGTCAATCATGGGGTACTGGAAGAAAACATCAAAGTACAACCAATGAAACTCAATCCAAAGGTTACTGAAGAACAACATATGAGACTTATTGAGACTCGGAG
>ENA-ORDA01003647-ORDA01003647.1-marine-metagenome-genome-assembly--contig:-NODE-3647-length-10631-cov-2.652359_pt1 | contig 10631 bp, 10 predicted proteins | sample MGYA00237778_ERZ508506 | MGnify/ENA primary metagenome ERZ508506 (study PRJEB26177, sample SAMN06267891) | marine metagenome | isolation source: Monterey Bay, California, USA | place: Pacific...
CCATCGCCGAGGCCCTGATAGGCGAGATCAATAAAGACAGTGAAGCCCTGTTCGAGGGCTACGTCGCGCACCGCCTGCCACTGAGCAAGGGTGAGGTCGGCGCCGCAGGGGTTATGACAGCAGCCGTGGAGCAGAACGATGTCACCCTTAGGCACAGTTTTGAGGCAGTCGAGCATTTCATCAAAACGGACGCTGTGCGTGGTGTAGTTGTAGTAAGGGTATTTGCTAATTTTGAGGCCGGCGGTGGTCATTAGCGGAATATGGTTTGCCCACGTCGGATCACTCACCCACACGGTAGCATTGGCGTTCGCCTGCTTTAAAAATTCCGCGGCTAGTCTCAGTCCGCCGCACCCTCCGGGCGCCTGCACGGTGACTCGGCGCTTACCAAGGCTTGTGTTTAATGTTTTTCCGAAAAGAAGTTCGGCGACCGCCTCGTTGTATTCGGGAGAACCAGTTGGGCCTACGTATTTCTTACTCATCTGTGTTGTGAGTATGTGCTGCTCAGCTTTTTTGACCGCGGTCATGACAGGTGTATCGCCATTCTCGTCTTTGTAAATGCCGATGCCTAAATCGATTTTGTTTGGGTTCGTGTCTGCGCGATATTCGGCGACTAGGCGGAGAATAGGATCTGCGGGTAGGGCACTGAGAGACTGAAACATGATTATTTCTCTGAAAGTGATGTATCGGTTAGCTATCTGGGTTCGGTTTAGCGAGCTTGATGCGCTTTAAGCGTGTTCTGCAATAGCGACGCGCGCGTCATCGGGCCGACGCCTCCTGTCACGTAGGTTATATACGAACACTTGTCTTTTACCTTGTCGAAGTCGACATCGCCAACATTTCTAAAGCCGTTCTTCTTAGTGGCATCGGGCACACGAGTTTGGCCTACGTCGATCACAACTGCGCCTTGCTTCACCATGTCAGCAGTGACAAATTCGGTTTTGCCGATTGCAACAATGAGAATGTCGGCGCTGAGGCAGAGCTCTTTTAGATTTTTGGTTCGACTATGAGCGATGGTCACCGTCGCGTTGCCTGGGTTCGTATTGCGCGACATGAGCACGGCCATCGGTGTGCCAACGATATTGCTGCGGCCTAACACCACACAGTGTTTACCTTCTGTTTCGATTTTATAGCGCGCCAGTAATTCCATAATGCCGTTTGGCGTTGCCGAGATGTAGGTCGGTAGCCCAAGGTTTAGCTTGCCGACGCTGACCGGACTAAATCCATCGACGTCTTTCTTAGCATCGATAGCAAGGATAATTTTGTTCTCGTCTATGTGTTTCGGTAGGGGCAACTGAACAATAAATCCGTCTATGCCGTCGTCTGCATTGAGTTCGGCGACCTTGGCGAGCAGGTCTTCTTCGGACACCGTATCGGGTAGCCTAATAGTCGTCGACTCGAAGCCTACCTGGGCGCAGTCTTTCACCTTAAAGGCGACGTAATTTTCTGAGGCGCCGTCGTTGCCGACGAGCACTGCGGCGAGGTGTGGCGCCCGCTGACCATCGGCCTTTAGTGCGTCAACCTTCTGCGTAATTTCTTGGCGAATTTGTTCAGAGCAAAGATTGCCGTCGAGTAGCTGCATGAGGGTTGTCCGTAGTGTTCAGTTTTTTAGAGGGCGAGAGTTGGCGCCATGTGGCCCAACGCTTGGGCGCCCTATGATAAACGAGGCGCGTATTTGTCTCAATAAGCGCGGCCAACTTAGGCAGCAACGCGCAGAGGCTAGCGAGTTGGCGTGCCACTGCGTATCATGAGCGTATTAGAGCAAATGAAAAACGTGTGATTCGGACTCGAAGGCCGCTTCGCTAGTGAAACTCAGAGGGGCAGGCAGGGATGGAACTCGCACTCGCAGCAGTGGTTATCGTTATTGGGTCCTATGTGCAGAGCAGCATTGGCTTCGGGCTGGCTATTATTTCCGCGCCATTGCTATTTATTATCGATCCGCTCTATGTGCCTGGTCCTGTGACTGTGTGTGCACTCACGCTGTCCCTCGCCAATACCTACCACCACCGCAAAGCGGTCTCTCTTAAAGGCCTTCAATACGCGATTATAGGGCGTATTCCGGGGACGATCGCGGGTGGTTTTTTGCTGCTATGGATCTCCCATGACGCGCTCGCGCTGTGGCTTGGCCTCTCGGTTTTGGTCGCTGTGGGGTTAAGTTTAAGTAGTATCGTGATTCGTCCGAGTAATCCAGCAATGGTGACCGCAGGCTTTCTCTCTGGGTTTATGGGCACCAGCTCTGCCATTGGCGGGCCGCCTATGGCGCTAGTTATGCAGCATGAGGGCAACGACTTTATCAGGGCCAATCTTGCCGCGTTCTTCATTGTGAGCTGCATCATGTCGCTTCTGATGCTCGCCTCTATAGATCGGTTTGGCAGCGCCGAAGCCTTGGTGTCCTTGCCTCTGCTGCCGGCTACCTTGGTGGGCTATTGGCTGGCCAAGAAAACAATGCACAGGATATCGCATCGCAAGCTCAGGCTTTTTAGCCTTACTCTGTGCGCATTAGCGGGCACCGGCTCGATTCTGTCGGTTTGGCTCTAGGGGCTTTTTTAGGGGTTTTAGAGCTCGTAACAGCACCCAAGGCTCTTATTGAGGCGCTTTCTTCAAGGAAAAGAAGGCCAGATAGGATTCGAGCGGACGGCTGTTTCGCCGTCACGGTCTATCAGTTAGACTCGACATTCCTAGGCAGTTAACTAGGTTTCGCTCACGGGCATAGATTTGCTCGTTGCCGATATACGTTTGCAACGTTTAATTATTCAGAGGAAATCTCAATGTCATACTCAATTTCGAAGAAAATCACTCAAACAGTGGCGAGTCTTTCGCTTGTTGCGTTTTTCGCCTCGGTTTCACAAGTCGCGCTTGCCGACGATTCTGCCGCTGTAAAAACCATTGCGGGCGTGCTCGTTGGCCTCAACCATTTCCCTTCAGCTGATGATAAGGCTGCACTCGCCGCGATCGCAGCTGACGATGCGCATGGAATGGCCGTTAGAGCGCTTGCCAATGCTGTAGCGAATATTCAGCACGCAGCGACCGCAGAAGACAAGGCAGCAATGGAGCAGATAGTCGCGAGCGACATGGCCGATATGCAGTCAAAATCACTGGCGCAGATCGTACTCGGCATTAACCATATGCCAAGCGCCGAAGCGAAAGCGTCACTGCAGGCAATGCTCTAAGCGAACGATCGTTTGTGAATAGTCTTTCAGCTCAAGCCGAAACGCGGTCTATCGAGGTGCCCTGCTGGCCGCAGGCACTTACGATGGAGGCGTTTCGCGCTGCCTGGCCCTTCGAGGGAGAGGCGTTTTGGCAAACTGTTTTTGAGATGCATAGCGATAAAATGCAGATCAAAAATCCCCGCGTTGCCATTGTCAATCTTGAGAAAATCTTTACCGCTACCTTTGCCCTCACGACCGAGAAGGGCTTTCAGGCGATGAGCCTTCGCGACCTCAGTAGCGAAGCCCAAATAAGCATGGGTGGCCTGTATTCCTATATTGGCAGCAAAGAGGATTTGGCGTCGGTTATTGAGGGAGTGCTTCGCGCGTGCATCGATAAAGTGGTCGCTGGCCTTAACAGTGCGAACCTTGAACCGGTTGATTTTCTGCGCACCCTAATTTTTAGCGAAATCTACATGGTCGAGTTATTGAGGCCGTGGTATCAGTTTTGTTTTATGGAAGTGAAAGGCCTGCCGCGTGAGCAGCAGCAGCAGACTCTCGAACTCGAACTGCGCTTTGAAGAGTCGCTTGTTGAGGTGTTTGAAAAAGGCACGGCGAGTGGCGTTTTTCAGTGTAAAACGCCGAAGCTTTTGGCTTCTCAGGTGACGGCTCAACTTGAGCAATGGCACTTGAAGCAGTGGAAATTTAAACTACGCGGCGTGAGCAATGATGACTATGCGCAGTTTATTTTCGACAATTTAATGCGCTGTCTGCACTGCGCTAGCGCATGACATAAGCGGTGCGTGGATAGTAGGTTAAGAGTTCGCCGGTACGAGTCCTTTTTTGTCTGCATAAAACTCGCGTATTTTGTTCAGATCGGCCTCCATGTCACCGGTAGGCTGAAAGAAGTCAGCAAGTCCTGCCTGTTTGTTTTCGCCATCGACATACCCCATTAAAATCGGCACATTAGCGTTGCGCGCTATGTGATAAAAACCGGTCTTCCAGGCTTTGACCTTGCTGCGTGTGCCTTCTGGCGGAACCAACACAACCACCTCGGGGTTTTCGCGATAAAGACGGACCGTGTCATTCACAACGTTATGCGATTTGCTGCGATTGATCGGAATGCCGCCCAGGTATTTCATTAGCCACCCTGCGCCGAAAGGGAATAGAGTGTGTTTCCCCATCCAATAGACTCGCAAGCGAAGTTTAAGGACCACCATAAGCATCAAAGGAAAGTCCCAGTTGCTTGTGTGTGGCGCCCCTATCAGCACAAACCTCCCATTTTTTTGTTCGTCTCCAACGGCCTCCCAGCCTATTAATTTAAGGCCAACTATCGAGATCAGTCGGAGGAGTGGTGTGAGGAGAGGTGTTGAGAATACTGTCATACGCATAGCGGGTTTATTCCTAAATGGGGTGCTCGATTTTCACAGAAATGGCTGTTGCAACGCTTAATCGAGGCCCCATGTCGTAAGGTGATCTTCAGAGGTGTGTGCTACCAAACCCTTCAAAGGGCCGCAGGGGGTGCCGAGATAAAGAAAACCGACAATTTTCTCATGTGCAGCGACTCCCAAACCCGCTCTAACGGTTTCATGGTAAGCCTTTGAACCGGTTCTCCACATAGAGCCGAGCCCCTGCGCATACGCGGCAAGCGACATACACTGCACTGCCGCTGCAGTCGAATACTCTTGCTCAATACTCGGTACTTTGGGGTGATCTAGAAGAGTGGCTATCGCGACTATTATTGTCGGCGCACGCAGAGGTTTGTTAAGAATTTTTTCTCGTTGTTCGGGGCTTAAGTCGACCCCGTCGGCAAGTTCAGCTGCAACAAAAAGCTCGCCTAACTTGGTTAACGATTGCTCCTGCAATAATAGAAATCTTGACGGGCGTAGCAGGGCATGATCGGCGGCACGTAATGCCGATTGGATGATCGCATCGAGCTGTTCCGAAGAGGGTGCGGGTGTCGTGAGCCGAGGACTTGAGCGCCGAGTGGTCAGGGCTTCGAGTGCGTCCATAAGTGGGTTCCTAAAACTTTTTCTGATGGGTTGCAGCTTACTGGATTTGATCGACTTCGCGTACCCCTTAGCACGAATCATTTTTGCGCCATTGGCGAATAGCCACAAAATTTGCAGGGAATAACGCGTGATAAAACAATGAATTGTCAGTATAGAGTGGTTCAAATGCCGTGATACCGTCACATTTTTGATGGTATACTTTTCTGGCAAAGTGACGACACAGTGCAGTAAGCAATTGTGACTTCCCTCACTCGGCACGCGGCCGCTTTAGGCGATCATAAGCAATGCAGGTTAGCCACTGGTCTCACTCGCATTTTCCAGCGTAGGATCGGGCATTGGGCGCTAATAAAGTGATTGCTTTTAACGAGGCAAAGCTGCGAAATTTTCTCAAAAAATAGGATTGCTCTAGTTATGAATTCGAAGGCAGACGTCATCGCAATAAGCACCGAACGTGCGCCATACCCGCAAGCCAAATCTCGATGGTTTGGTAGCGTGAAGCGTGAGCGATTACGTTTAGTGTTCGCCTTCTATTCGCCGGATGGCAATGAGATCGCAATGCCTATCGCGAGTATGTCTGCCTATCTCAAGCGCGACTTTCCTTGGGTCGATGTTATCAACGAGCCGATCTTGATTCTCCGCGATAAAGAGCAATACTCGCCAACCAATTACGCCAAAATGATAGAGGCGCATGACGCTGACGTTATCGCCTTCTCGGTAATGAGCCCGCACTGGTATCCGATGGAGCCTTACTTCGAAGAGCTCAAAAACCTTCTGCCTAACCTCCCTGTTGTCATCGGTGGTTATCAGGCGATGCTGTCTCAGCAGCAGACGATCGAAAACCCTAATGTTGACTACATTTGCACTGGCGATGGCGAATACGCGATAGGTAACGTGGTCCAGCACTTGAAGGGCACAAAAGACGGTCACGCTGATGGCATGTGGGAAAAGCTACTCGACGGTGAGGTTTATGAATCAGAGCCACATCAAATAGGCGATCTCGCATCGCTGCCATTCCCAGACTACGAAGTATTTGCAAAGGAAGACGGCTTTAAAGATGTGAATTCATCCATCTTCGGCCCGAAGGGCAAGCTAGTGCTGCCAGTTATGACCGGCCGTGGCTGCCCTTACCGCTGCACATACTGCTGCAACACGCCAATTCTCGAGGGCTGGAAAACTAAGAAAACCTTCCTACGAAAATATGACCCACAGGACATGGTCGACGAATTAGTTCGCCTCCGGGATAAATTTAACGTTGGCTATTTCGAGTTCTGGGATGAGCTGTTCTTGTCGAACCTGAAATTTGTGCGAGCCTTCTTTGCGCTCTACAAAGAACAGCTTGGGTTGCCGTTCTCTATCAACTCACGCGTTGAGGTGATGAACGAGGAGTTTTGTAAGACAGCTGCCGAGGCTGGATGCCATACGATTTGGTTTGGGATCGAAAGTGGCGACGAGGAGTTCCGCGCAAAAATGTTAGGTCGCAAGATGACGAATGAGCAGGTCATCGCAGCCGCTGAGAATTGCAAAAAAGCGGGTATTAACCGTCTGACATTTAATATCGTTGGCGCGCCATTAGAGACCGCGGAAAATATGCGGCAGACCCTCGAGTTAAATCGACTCATCGCCCCCGAGCACTTTTTCTTCTTTCCGTATATTCCGCTACGTGGAACGCCGCTTTATAACATAGCCAAAGAAGAAGGCCTGCTGTTAGAGAATAAGCGCAATCTGCATTACCTATCAGCTGCGAATGACAGGCAGTTCACGCTCAATATGAAAGAGCGCCCTGAGTTACTGACAGCCGAGGATTACGATCAGATCTGCAAAGAGATGCTTGCCTTCCAAGAGGCGAACAATCGCCTAAGCTATTCGGATGAAGAGACCGGCGAGACTTCGCCGATGACGGTCGAGGATAAGAGCTTCTCGCTTGTGGAAGATCCTGCGCCTCAGGTTAACGCTGAGCCTAACGTTGACTTAGCGCCTGTCGCAGACGACTCTGTGCAACAATTTACGCCTCCTGCGTCGCAGATTCCGGCCGCAGAAAAGGCGTCATTGCTAGACAGCGTGAAGGGCTTTTTCCGCAGCTAGCGCGCGCTTGACCGTTATCCAGCTGATTATCGCCATGAGGCTGTTGGCAAAGACGGCGCCGCCGAAAAAGCCTGGCACGCCGAAAAACCTGCTGCCTAGATAAGCGCACGGAACGTAGAGCACAAAGAACCGAGCGACGCTTAGATAGAACGCCGTCATTGGGCGATGCATGGCATTGAGTGACGAGTTACTCAGAATAATAATGCCCTGCATGCCGTATCCAATCGGTAGAATCCAAATAAAGAGGCGCAGTGTCTCGAGTACTTCTGGGTCTGATGTGAATACCCTCGCTATCCACGGTGCAGCTAGCACTAGCAAGAGATAGACGGCAAGTTGCCAGATCACGATGAAGCGAAGGCTCATGCTATAGGCTTCTTTAATCCTGTCTAAACGACCCGCGCCATAATTTTGGCTAATAAGCGGCGGCAAAGTCGACGACATCGCAAGTATTAGCAATGTCGCTATAGGCTCGAGCCTTGCACCTACCCCAAAGGCTGCGACGACACTAGTTCCAAATCCTGCTGCAATCGCTGTCATCGTGCCCATTGCGAGTGGCGTCATCATGTTGGCGCCCGCCGCTGGCAGTCCTATCCTTAGCATCTCACGTGATGAGCTTATCAATATTTGCCGACTCGGAAGGCGAGTGCTAATCAGCCGGTGTTTAATAGCAAGGTGATAAAAGAGATAACCATAGCCAACTGTCCAGGCGGCAAGGGTTGCGATTGCTGCGCCTTTAATACCCATCGCAGGGACAGGTCCGTAACCGAAGATGAACAGAGGGTCGAGGAGGGCGTTAATGAGTCCAGACCCTGCCATGAGAATGCTCGGCGTTTTCGAATCGCCATGGGCGCGGAGGATGCTGTTCGCGGTCATTAAGCCAACCAGTAACACGCTGCCTGGAAACCAAATGCTCATATAGTCGTGGATAAGCGCAATGAGACCTGCGTCAGCGCCCATCAGGGCAAAAAGGGGCTCCATGAAAAACCAGCAGGCTGCTATGAGCACCGCAGCGAAAAGCAGCGCAACGTAGTTGATGACCGTCGAGCTTTCTTTCGCGCGCTCGAGATCTTCGCGGCCAATGTATTTGGCCACAACAGCAGAGGCTCCAATGCCGAGGCCGATCGCGAGGCTCATGATGGTGAAGGTGACGGGGAAGGTGAAGCTGATAGCCGTGAGCTCGGCGATACCAAGCAAGCTAACGAAAAATGTGTCTACAAGGCTAAACGTAAACATCATGAACATGCCGACGATCATCGGCAAAGTCATACGGATTAATGAGGCCTTGATCGAGCCTTCAACGAGACTGTGTTTTTTTTGCTGGGTAGGCGTCTCAGTGTGCTGGCTAGTATTCGATGACTCGTTTGACATAGCGCGCCTACCCTGTGTGATTGCTATTGAAAGCGGTTATTTCTTAGCCTGACGTAGCTTAACCATCTGCTTAAGAATTTTAGGGTTGGCAAATAAGAGTTCTTGAGCGCTAGAGTGGTCTGGGCTTGCAAGCTCAGAGCCGATTAAGCCGCCTGCCTCTTTAAGTATTAAAGCGGCTGCATCGATTGAGTGACCAGCTCCCGCATCGTTGGGCGCCCAGCCGCCCTGAAGTCGATCTGCGGCGGTACTCACGATATCTAAGGCTGTACAGCCTGAGATCCGCACGCGAGCGCCGGCAGCAACGACAGCGCGCTGCAAATCAAGCAGCGTCTCAATATCCTCTGTCTCACCGTTCAGCCCAACGAGCGCGCCAGCGACAAGCTCTGTCTCACGGCCCACGCGGAGTCGTCGTGAATTCAGCTGTGCGCCACCGCCACGAGAGGCGACAAATTCTTCGTTTGTCATCGGGCAGATAACAGCTGCGTGTTGAATTACGCCGTCTACCTTGCAGGCAAGCGACACAGCAAATTGAGTGTAGCCGCGCGCGAAATTACGATTACCAATGAGGGGGTCTATAAGCCAGACGATGTCTTTACGCGCGCCGGCACGGAGGCCAGTTGCGCGTGAATCGATGCTGTGATCGGGGTAGGCTTTGAGTAGGTGGTATTGCAGCGTCTTGTCGGAATCGAGGTCCATCGACGTTAGAAACGAATCGGGCTCGTCGTTAATCACTTTAATTCGATCGAGTCTATCGCTGCTGTGGGCTATCGCCTCGGCGGCATCACGCGCTGCTTTCAGCGCAATATTTATCATTGGGTGCATTAAACCGATCCTATCAACGTGGTTCTACCAAGGTGATCCCTGCGTGCGCAGTTTTTCGCGCCAATTGACGAGAAATAAACTCGATGGATTGGCGCGCGAGGCGAAGGCAGAAAAAGTAAAGAGCGAGAGAGCCGCCGAATCTAGACTGCGATAAGAGGTCTCCAATGGCGCGATGATAACAGAAGAGTGGTGATGCGATGAATTTGTTTATCGATATCCCCGCGTTATTTGGCTAGTCGATCACTGCGTGCATACTGCTATAATACGAAATTACTGTATTTTCCCGAGGAATCCTCCACTTGAACATTGAGAAAAAGCCCTCTGCTGCCGAATGGATGCCAGCATTAGATCCAAGCCAAATAGCGGTGGTGCTCGTTAATACCTCGCATCCTGGCAACATTGGCGCTACTGCTCGGGCTATGAAAAACATGGGGCTTACACAGTTAATCCTCGTCGATCCCGAGGATTTTCCTAGCGGTGCGGCTACCGCACGAGCTGTCTCTGCGGTCGATATACTCGAGAATGCGCGTGTTGTCAGCACGCTCGAAGAGGCGGTTGCCGATTGCGGTCTCATTATTGGCACCAGTGCTCGATCGAGAAAGCTGCCCTGGCCTATGCTCGACGGCGAAAGCTGCGCCGATAAGGTCTTTCTAGAACACAAGACCAACAAAGTTGCCCTAGTATTTGGTCGCGAAGATTCGGGCCTGAATAACGAGGAGCTGCAACTCTGTCAGTACCACGTTCAGATACCAACCTCGCCCGAATGCAGTTCGCTCAATTTGTCGGCGGCGGTGATGGTTATTACGTATGAGCTAGCAAAGCGGGCACGTCACCGAGAAGACGCGGTGAAATTACCTGAAGATGATTTTTGGGATCAAGAGCGAGCTACCGCAGACGAGAACGAGCGTTTCTTCGCGCACCTCGAGAAGGTGATGATCGCGATCAGGTTTCACGACCCAGACAATCCCCGCCAACTCATGCAGAGAATGCGCCGGCTCTTCGGGCGCATCCGCATTGATGTGATGGAGATGAATATTCTGCGCGGAATATTAAGTAATATCGAGTGGCATATCAAAACGCGCGAAGAGCGCAAAGTCCCTCCTCGAGGCGCAACGATTGAGCAACTCGAAGAGGAAATGTCTAAAGAGTAGGATTAGCGCCGAGCGCGAGCCGATTGGCCTGCGCTCTTGGCACGACCACCTCT
>ENA-ORDA01003648-ORDA01003648.1-marine-metagenome-genome-assembly--contig:-NODE-3648-length-10630-cov-2.966076_pt1 | contig 10630 bp, 8 predicted proteins | sample MGYA00237778_ERZ508506 | MGnify/ENA primary metagenome ERZ508506 (study PRJEB26177, sample SAMN06267891) | marine metagenome | isolation source: Monterey Bay, California, USA | place: Pacific...
AATAAGGTTGTTCTACTATAGGCTCCTCCAAGGTGGAAATATCAACATGAGTTTTCCATATTAGAGCGTTATAGTCATTTAGCTGTTCTCTCATAGAAGGGATGGATTTTAAGTCTGTATCTAGATACTCAACCTCAATTCTTCCACCTAAAGTAGGAGCTTTCCCTAGAGTTACACCATTACCAAAAGATAATTCGAATAAACCGTTCGGAGCTTCTTTCAGTATATAAAGCGTGGAGTTTTCATTAATAACTGTTGCGTTAATAATGTTTGAATATGTAGTAAAAGTTGAAGTAGAAGTATTTTCAAAAACTTTTACAACTACTGTTGAAAGGTCTAATGTTTTATCTGGTATAACATATATAGGATTATCTTTTGATTCTAATGTTATGAACCGCTTACTTCTAAGTGTTCCTTCTGATATTTTTATATCTTTACTTCCAGATAAATCTTTAAAAATATAAATTCCGCTATTATCTTCATCATCTGTTGCTATTAAAGATTCCCTAGTTTGAAATACATAGTTTATTTCATCAATTGACGTATTAAATTTAAAGTTTTCGTTTATTCTAATAGTTGAAGGTCTTCCTGAAACACCACTTAAATTTATAGAAAGGTTTACAATAGCTTGTGACGCACTTCTTGAATTAGGGATATAACCAATACCTTCTGCCAGAGATACGATTGAACTTCTAAGTTGAGCAGTGCTAAGGAATGATTCATTTAACGCAAAGTTTGCGGTAAGAGCATTAAAGTGTGTATTATAAGCCAGAACATCTAGTATACTTGATATACCAGATGCTTCAAAATTAAAGTCCGTAAACTTACCAGAGTTTTCTAAGGATGTTTTTAGATTATTCTTTATAGAATTAAAATCTAATGCGGTTGATGTTATTGCTGTCGTCATTTATCTTAACCTTGCTAGATTTGTAGTAACTTGAAATACTTGAGGAGAGTTTATAATTTTGAAAGTAACAGTAACGTCTACAGTATTTTTATAATCTTCTAAATTATAAACTTCTATATTCATTATTCTAGCTCTCGGTTCACTCCTACGAATTGCTGATGCGAGATGCCTTTTTATATAAAAATCTGCCGTATCACTCATTAACTCAAATAAGAACCTTCTTATATCAGCTCCAAATTCTGGCCGAAAAGGTTTTTCAAGTCTGTTAGTCATAAGTAAATTTTTAATCGATTGTTTTACTGCTGCAGCATTCGTTTTAGAATAGAAATCTCCGCTCGTAGGTTTAACCGCAAGCGTCAAATCTATATCTTTATAATCACGCTTTCTTGATATAGGAACTGAGTTGGTTCCTAAGTCTGCGTCCTCTTGTGCGAATGCTCTTCTTGTCATAGTTCTATTTATACGTTTTTGATAGTGTTATTTAATTTTATTTATTTTATCCTGTAAATTCTGTAAATGCGTTATCCGCCATTAACTCATTATTAAAATAAGTGTTTACCTCTTTTAAGAAATTTGCTTCATATTCCGAAGTCAAAAAAGGCATTAATAGTCCAATCTGCGCACTAAAACTTCCGTCCGGATTATAGTTATCATAATCTAATTTTATTTCATCGTATTCTATATGGTCTTTCCAGAACACAGCAACATCAAACGTTTTTTCAAAATCAATCTCTCCGTTTGTTCCTATGACTTGATAATACACAAGTCTACCGATTGCCTTTTGAGTCATAATTTCACTTTCTGCATCTACCGCTTGTTTCTTATAGACACCTTCGCTTACAATAACGCGAACGTCATTAAATCTTTGAGTGTTATTATTTATTACGGATAAGGCATTAGCGTGTAGTGTAAGGTTTCTTGCGAGCTTTCTTCTTAAGTCTTGTGTCGGCATATGACTAAGGTCAGTTTTATCAGAATATGAACCCAAAAACTTTGCCATAGTTATTCCACGACCAAGTTTAGTTCTCGAAGAAATGTAAGACTGTAAGTCTGGGTTATATTGTAATTCGGGTTGTACTATCATTTTCTAAATCTTTTTCCTCTATTATCTAATGAATTTCCTATAGGAGTAAAACCATATTTCGAAGAAGTTTCTTTATTAACAACTCTTCCTGTAAGTTTTGGCGGAATAGGAGGATGTATTAATGCGTTAGGGTTTATTAAAGGATTCCTTTTTTGAACAGCAAGAAGTTTTGCGAGTTTAGAAGGTTTAATACCTACTGTTCCACCACCCAAATCTCTGCCCTCAAATCTTGTATTTGGATTTCTAAATGCCGACCTAACTTCAGCAGGAGTTGGTTCTCTTTCGAAAACGCCTTCATAAAATTCTTTACCTTTCATATCATCTCTTATAAAATCTCCTTCGTCCATAAGAACTTCTACTATAGGTTTACCCAATTTAACATAAGTGTTCATATCTGAATCACTAAGGAGACCTAATGCTACATTAAATATCTCATTAGTCTCTACTGGGTCATGACCTGTTTCTGCTTCCATATTGAAATTTGAAACTAAATCCTTTATTTTTAAAACACTCATATTTCCTGGTTTACCAACAGGAAATGCTGCAGCAAAACTTGAATGAAATGCTGTAATAGATTTATTTGCGTTATCTGCCATTTGAGCTTTCTGCGCAATACCATAAAGGTCTCCATGAAATATTGCGGTCTCAAAATCATCGCTGGTTGACCCTTGAATATTTAAATAGTTATCACTATCACCAACAGTAACACTATCAATTGCGCCATCACTATCAAACGTATAGAATTGACTTTGACCTGCAGAATATTTAAGTTCTGGTTTACTTTTTGATTTACGAGCACCAGAATATGTTCGTCCCGTAAATCTCATTTCTTGTCCCCCAATTACTCCGCGTGTACCTTTTAATACCAAAGCTTCTGGTGCATTAGCGATTATATTTTTAGAAGAAATGTCAAACTTATTATCTGAGTGGAGAAACATATTACTTCCAGAACCTACTTGTAAACTACCCTGAGAAGCAATTCTAGTTGATTGTTTAGTGGAGACTCTTAGGTTTGATAAATTAACATCAACTTTATTTCCTCTCGTTATAATTGTATTCGTTCCGTGTACACTTTCTTTTTTAGTTCCCACAACAGTATCAACAGAGTTACCTTTTATATTTTTAGTTGCATTACCTCCTGTTTTAACATTATAGTTGCCTCCAACTTCTACGTTATAGTCACCACTTACTTTAAGATTAAGGTTTCCGTTGTATACAAGATTACCATGACCTTCAATGATTACGGTTTGGTCTCCTCCTGTTACTTCAACTTTATTATTTAACGCGGATATTACAACCGTACCATCAGCACGTAACTCTACACCAGAACCTTTACGATGTTTAATAAGGACTCTTTCGCCACCCGGAGTGTCGTCCATCTCAATAACATGCCCACTAGGTGTTTCATCTACTTGATTGAACGGATACTGAGAAGGCATCTGTTCTGGTATACCTAATGGTACACCAATCTCACCACCACCTGTATAAAGTTTGTTTACTTTAGTACCAAGCGCTGCTTTGTTAACTGAAGAACCAAAGTTATATTCTCTTTTAGGGTATTCTCCTGAAGGAGATTGCATTCCGTCTGTAGGAACACCAACAGTAAGCTCTACGCCTAAGCCCAGTTTATCAACTCTTGCCTTATGGTTATCTTTTTTTGTAGTCATATATTTCTCTAGATTGTATACTCTTATTTTAATATTTAGTAGATATATTCATGTTTAATTTCACCATCATTTTATGCTCTGGCGTAGATTTATTTTTACTTGGGTAGTCTTTATAGAAAAATCCTCTATCAGGGTCTTTCTTATCCATATGAATAAATGTAGAACTAATACCAATTTGCGTGAACCCTCTTTGCTTGGCGAGTTTTACTAATTGAGCAACCTTATCTCTATTGTTTTCAAACCCCCTTATTCCAACATCAACAGCAAGGCCATACATGTGCGGACTACCGTTACTTAATCCTGGAGTATTAGATTCTGGCCCTCTATCTTCTGTTAAACTTTTTTCACGCGCTGTTGTAACCGATTCATTTTCTGACAATAATCTTCTTGGTGCACCTTTAGCTCTAACATTTTGGTGTGGGTCACGATATCCAGAATTAACAAATAAGTTTTCAGAGATTGTATTCGCAAAATACTGTATATCTTCAGCGATATTAGACCCTGCTTTAAATTCGTTCCAGTCAACGGGTTTATTATCTTTACTTTGTTGAGGTCTATAGTAAACTTTGTATTTTTCACTTTCTTTATATATTACTGATTTTTTCTTAATATCGTCAAGAACTTTTTTAGTCGTAACGTTAATATTATCATTAACCTTACCTTCATCTGATTCTATTTCAGCATCTATATCTTCTTCAACAACTTCTTCGTTTTCTGTTGGTGGGTTTAAATCTTCGAAATCTTCGGATTCAGTGTCATCAATATCAACAAGAATATCTGTATTTACTTTTCCAAATAAGGATAATATATAGTCTTGAACATCAAAGTATGGGTCAAGTTCTGAATTATCTAAATCATTATGCCCATAAACGCTTCCTCCTGGAAAATTATGATAATATACTGTAAGGAATTGTTCTAATGTATTGTATTGAACGCGAGTAAACGAACTACTTGATGTTTGAAATGGCTGTTCTGTTGTTGGGGAATCTATACCGCCAACCATAACAATACCAATAGAATTTTTATCAATACCTTCATCTCCTGTATGTTTACCAGACTCTTCTATACTAAGACCCCTTTGTAGTCTACCGTCACGTCTTATAACATAATGATATTGTATTCCTTCATCACCTAACTTATTGTGTATATCATTTATTTCTTCTGCTCCAAAGTTTGAATTGGTAAAACTTTCTGTAGCATGAATAACGATTTTACTGACAGGTCTTGAACCTTTTGGGGCAAGTCTACCTGACATTTCAAGTTCAAGTTCTTCTACTGATGAAACAAAAGTAAAGGGAACTGATAAGTCTTGTATGTATGTCGCTTCAGTATCACCTAATACATTTGACGCAATAACACTTTCTAAATTATTATGGAAATCAGATATCAATGTCATTTCTTTAACGACATTATCAATTTCATTCTGCGCCTTTTCTTTATCCGCAGCAGAAGCTTCTGATTCTGCTATGCCTTTGATCATATCCTCTATAGTTTCTGCTTCTTTTAACTTATCTCCTAAGACAGCATAAGTAGTAATAGCAACAGGAACATTATCTTGAAGAAGATTTTTCGCAGCACCCTCAACATCACCGTTTATCATTTGAACGGTATAAGCACCTATATTTTCCTGAGAAATAAGACCTCTGAAAGTGTGGTTAATATCAGAAGCCATGCCACTAGCTACATCTTGTATGTAACCTTTTAAAGTCGCCTTAAACTCACCAGCTAATGTTTTGTTTTTTGTTACTTGCTCAATAGTTGAACCTACTACACCTTCTGGAGCATTTATGTTAGGAAGGGTAACAGTTTTAAACTCTGGAAAAATCTTATCAAACTGTATAAAATCGAAAACGTCGTCAAAAATGTCTCCTACAACACCAGCTGCTCTTCCAGGAAGTTCTTCAAAAAACTTTAGAGTTTTTCCGATTGGGCCTTTTTTAATCCAAGCAGAAAACTTATCAATACCTGTAGCATCACCGATATCATCTACAAATTCATTAATTGCTTTCGTAAATTTAGCCAGTGGCCCAGTCTCTGCTCCAAGTGTACCAGCAACACCAAGTACGCTAACAACCTTTAACACCAACCCTAGAAACCCTCCGGAAGGTGTACCTAATACTGCTGGAATAGAATCAGCGATTGTGGCTATTTCCCCTATACGAGCGTTACATTTTTCTATATATGCTTTCCTAGAAGTTTCTATTGCTAAAACACTACCGCCACAAACAACTAAACTTTTTGGTTGTTTTCCTGTTCCAGTAGTTCCGCCAAGAGCGACTAATTCACATATCCCGTTTCCTGTTGGGTCTTCATTTATAGATAATGCAACACCCTTTAAACCATTCCCAACTTTCTTACCCATACTACTGACATTTTGTGCCATGTATTGGTCTCGTATTTGTTCGAATGATGTTTGTAACGGAGTAGCGTTTTCTGGAGATTCATTATATTCTTCTGTTACAACATTTATGTCTTCATTACCGACAATTAAATTTGTGACATCGTCACCTGTTACTTCTCTTGAAGTTTTTATAATAGGAGCTTTTAGATTATTTAATTTTCTTTGTTCTTCTGTTGCTACATTTAATTTATCAATTATTTTGGAAACTGCGCCTAAACCCATTACAACCTACCTCTAGATTTACCCATTTTGATATCTCCCAACTAAATCTAAATTTTTAAGTTCTTCTTCTGTTCTTCTTAAATAGTATTTAGAGAATATATAAAGAGAACCTTTTTCTCCTTTAACCTTTTCACTTTGTAATAAACGAATATTAGCAGACCTTTGTTTTCCATTTAATTCAAATGCTATGAACTCAAGTTGAGTTGAAAAAGTTGTATAACCTCCTGGAGAAAAACTTTTTATATCTTTAAACCTTTCTCCTACCCACCTTCCAACACCAAAATTAACTGTTCCTTGTTCTTCACTTCCTTCGAAACCTGAATACATACCATTTTGAAAAAGATTATCTGTTATTCCTATAGATTGAGAATAGCTATATCCTATGTTTAGAAAAAATTGTAAACAATATTCTGCTCTATTTTTTAAAAGCGCTTCGTCAGGAGTTTCAATAAACGTATCCGCAATATTAATAGCGCTCGCAATAACACTGTCCTTCGCTGTTGTATAACGTTGTCTATTTTGTATTTGTATTTCTGAAGGTCTTTCTATCTTAGGAAGTGAACCCAGTACTATAGGTGTCTGTGAGTGATTTCCGTCCATAAACATTCCGAATACTAATGCGCTTGGTAGCACGCGAGGTATTTTTCCTATACCTGAAACTCCACCCTCTGTTGTAGGGAGAAGGCATTGTGCCCAAGGTAAATGTTCTTCTGGAATATCGATAGTAGATTCACTATGTAATCCGTGTATACGTATCTTTACTCGCCCCTCATATCCTGCTGGAGGAGTTGAGTTTACAACAGTAGCAATAAACCAACGAGTGCTATCACCATAGTATTCTGAAGGAATAGATTTAATAACGTCCATTATTCTTCTGCCTCTAATTTACACAAGGTCATAAAGACACTATGTTCGTTATTTCTAAATTTGTGTTTTAATTCCCATATTAAATAATCTCCTGTATACTTAGGGTCTTTAAAATTATCTGGACTAAAATCTTCATCCGTATCGCCTATTATAAGTACGTTTATAATATCGCCAACCTGTGTTCCTGATATAAAAACGCCAACACCTTCAACAACAATCTCTATACTATTTTTATATAAAGCATTCTTTATAGCGAAGGTAGAAATTCTATTTCTCAAATTATCCCCTTCTCCAGACTCATTATAACCCTTTATATTTCCTTGTGTTCCTGAAGAAGTTATAGTATGATATTTCTTAGATGAGTAAGCATCAATAAACTCGTCTTTGAGCATAAACTTTGAACTGTGAACGTTTTGTTTAGAGTTTATTATAGACTCATCTGAAAGTTTTTTAAGTTGCTGCTTTAAACTATATTTGGTTTTTTGTATTTCTCCAGAATTTAAATCTGTATTTGAATAATCACTTGAGTGAGAACCAATTTCTAACAGTCTCAAAGTATTAGATGAACTACCAAATTTTAAAGACTTTATCACAAACATTTTATCAAATGCCAACTCATCGGTTTGAGACTTAGCGTTCGGATTATAGATAAATGGTGTTTTATTAAAAGCTTTTCTTGATAACATTGTATCCAAGTTACCAATCCTTATAAGGGATGAATCTACCTCTACATCATTTTCAATCGTCGCTTCATCATCAAGTTTTAAAGTAGAGTAAACAAAGTAAGGAGAACCGTTTTTAGTAGTAATTCTTTTAGATAACCACTGTATGGCCTCTAGTATAGTCATGTTAGGAATAATACAAGTTCTGTTTCCCTGAACACTTAGTTCTTGATTACCTGATGTTGCTCCGGAGTAAGAAATATCAACCTTTCTTTTCAGTTCCCCTTGTACTATTTTTTTGGTTATAGTTTCAAGACTTCCTGAAAAAGACTTACTTATTTTTTTTATCCGAGAAAGAAAACCTATCTCATCAATAAGATGAAAAACATAAGTACTTGACATACCATTAGTTGTTTTGATTCTATTTATTACAGAGTCTATTATAAAAGTTTTCTTTAAAACTCTTGTTGTATGTTCAGAGTCGCCTGATTGAATAGTTAAATTTATTCTCTCAGTCCCTTGAAATTGTATAGTAGAATAAAATCCATGTTTATCTAAAAAGGTAGCATCGCCTGTAAGGTATAGTTGGTCTAAGGACTCATAAAGGTTTAATTCTAGGAGGTCGTTAGTAACAACAATAGATACATCAGAAATATCCGATGTAATAATAGCTTCAACTACTCTAAATTGTGGTAATATGTTATTGTTAGACATTTATTGTGTCTTCATTAGTCTTTGGAATTGTGTTACTAAACCTTCTATAGCTCTTGGAGATACAATATCAATTTCTTTTAACTCATCATTTTTTTGATTGAGTCTATCGAAATATGATACCTTAGTCCAGAAAGAAGAAGGATTCCCAAAATCAAATAATGTTAAATCTTGATGAATCCCATCAGCGTCTTCATAATGATGAACAGAGTTATACTGTTCTACATCTGACAGAACTGTTGCTTGAAATAAATTACCATCACCATCGTTATATTTTATAGTTTCGTTTTGTGTAAACTTTTCTGTTCCTGTATCTATTATGAGTTGACCCATATCTGGTATTCTTCGAATAATAGTTCCTTCAGTTCCGCTAAACAAACCTGATACTTTTTGGCCAACAGGAAAAGATTTTGATATGTTAGTATTTGTTGTTACAGTTCTATGAGGATATTTTTTCTTTGCTTCGTCAAGTAAATCGTAACTTGGTAAAGGCCATCCAGATTCACGAAGGTGTTCGTTCACTAGATAAAATGTCCAATAGTAATCTGTCTTACCATATGTTTTATATGACAAGGTGTCTGGTCTTTCTCCTGATTTTATTGTATACTTTTCAGAAAGCAATATATCGTCTACATCTACCGCAGAAATATATTGAGTGAGTCTTTGAAATAATACGATATCTTCGTTGTCACCAAACCTATAAAATATCGTTTTAAAGTTATCTAATAAACCTAACATATTAGTATCCGTTCTCTATATCTTGTCTTTTCAGAGCAACACTTTCTTGGAAAGTAAGCGTAACATCAACTTCAAATGGTTTACCATCATGATGCATACCTGCTTGTGATTTATTATAAACTGTACCAACGTTCGTTAAATATAATGGTTTCAGTTTAGTAAATACAGGCACACCGCCATACATAATTTCTATTATAAATCTATTTGGAAATCTTAATCCTGTTTCAATTTGAGTGTCTCCTAACTTTTGACCTATTGATATTGGATATAATTCTGTTCTAAAAAACTTAACTATTTTTTCTATTTCTACTGATTCTTTAGCTGATGCAGAAATTAAGTTAAACGTGAAAGAGAAAGTTCTTAGATTAACTCCCGAAAAAATTACACGTACATTGGGATTAGAAACAACCCTAGACATACTTTTAGCTAATCCTCCCTGACCAACTTTATCAGCAATACCTTGAAACATCAATGCTGCTGCAGCATCCGCTCCTCTTGAGTTATTTCCGACACCTAATAATCCACCTAAATCCGCAAAAGTATTTTGAAACCCTTGTCTTGCTCTTTCTGCTACATCAAGACCTGACTTTGAAGCTGCTTCAAATTTAGCTCCTCCTACTCCTAACTCAAAGTTGTTATAAGAAACTCCGTCATTATAAGAAAACGCAGGAGGCATATATAATTTTATTTCATTACGAGTTTCTGGTACATCATCAATAAAATCTAAATCATTAGTTCCAAATCCGTTTTCTATATTGTTTTCAACTTTATCAATGAAATTTTTAAATGCAGCCGTGCTTTGATCAACTTTACCTTCAAAATAATCTTTTATTATATCTGCTGTTGATACGGCCATCTCAGCAATTTGTTTAGGCGTCAGACTTAAGTCAGAACTTTCTAAAGTTTCTGTTATTGATTTTTTGGCCTTTTTAAATCTATCTGCCGCTTCTCCTTGTGCAAGGTTTTGAACGTCTTCACTAAATTCTGAAGCTATATCTATTATTGAATCTTTTAATTTTTTGAAAGAATCAGCGCCATTTTCTAAAACCCTTCTAAGATATCCACTAAATGAGCCAGGAGTTTCTTTTACAGTCCTAAACACCAAATGACTTTTTAATCCTGTATCCCCTATACCAGATAAAGGGTATGACAGAAATACTCCTGGCCCACTGGATGTGTTTAACTCTTTCTCCAGTTCTTTCATACTTTTATCAAGCTTTTCCTTCGCAGTTTTCTCTAACTCTTTAGAAAAATCTGGTGTTGGCGGAACTGGTAGATTAGTTGGCGCTCTATAATTAGTTGTTATTCCTTTTGCCATCTTAGTTTCCTACTAAATAGTTTTATATTCGTCAAGTCTATTTATAAGGTTTT
>ENA-ORDA01003649-ORDA01003649.1-marine-metagenome-genome-assembly--contig:-NODE-3649-length-10629-cov-5.395565_pt1 | contig 10629 bp, 5 predicted proteins | sample MGYA00237778_ERZ508506 | MGnify/ENA primary metagenome ERZ508506 (study PRJEB26177, sample SAMN06267891) | marine metagenome | isolation source: Monterey Bay, California, USA | place: Pacific...
GCAACTCATTTTGAAACTATCGCCTATGGACAAGGCGCTACTATGGCTCTTCCTATATGGGGAATGTTTATGAAAAAATGTTACGAAAATGAAGGTCTAGGTATTTCCAAAGAAGATTTTTTAGCTCCCGAAGAACTTTCAATCCCCATTGATTGTGAAACTATAAAGCCTGTAGAAGAAGACAGCTCTGAGGCTGAGGATCTTGAGGGTTTGGGCTTATAAATAATTTGTACCTTGATTAAATGAATTCAAGGTTAATTTCATTAGATTTTTTTAGAGGCCTCACAATTGCTGCAATGATTGTTGTAAATGATCCTGGAAGTTGGTCTTATGTTTATCCTCCTTTAAGACATGCTGATTGGCATGGTGTTACTCCTACTGATTTAGTATTTCCATTTTTCTTATTTATTGTTGGGGTTTCAATTGTTTTAGCTCTTTCTAAAAGAAATAAAACAGACACGTCTATTTATTTTAAAATCATAAAAAGAACAATAATTATTTTTTCAATAGGACTGTTTTTAGCTTTATTTCCAAATTTTGACTTCGAAAATCTAAGAATAGCTGGAGTTTTACAAAGAATAGCTTTAGTGTATCTTTTTTGTTCTGTGATTTATCTTAACTCTTCTTTTCTAGTTCAGTTTTGGATTGGGGTTGTTTTACTGCTTTTATATTGGGTTTTTATGACAAAGATTCCTTTCGACAATGTATTGGCGGGCACACTCGAACCCGGCAATAATTTTGCTGCTTGGGTTGATCAATTTATTACTCCTGGAAGAATGTATCAAAAAACTTGGGATCCAGAAGGATTCTTTAGTACAATTCCAGCTATCGCAACTGGCTTATCTGGAATGTTTTGTGGACATATTCTTTTAAACAAGTCTAAAGATTTGAGAGATAAAATCATTTTAATTTTTGTTGCCGGATTTAGCGCAATGTGTTTAGGATTACTTTGGGATTATAGTTTTCCGATGAACAAACACATTTGGACAAGCTCATATGTTTTATTCTCCTCAGGACTTGCAATGCTTTTTCTTGCGACATGCATTTGGGTAATAGATTTAAAAAAGAAAACTAAGTCATTTCATTTTGGAATTGTGTTTGGGTCTAATGCAATCTTTGCATATGTTTTACATTCAATGCTTTGGAGGCTTTTTCAAATTCCAGTATTTAACGAAAAAGGCATTCAGCAAAACTGGATGGATTTTGGTATTTCAACTGATATTGATCCACAATTAATTTCACTTATTTGGGCTCTATTTTATACCTTTTTTATCTATATAATTATTAAAGAAATGTATAAACGAAAGGTTTTTATTAAAATTTAAATCATTTGTACAAAGTGAGTTGATTACTTATTAAAGACCATTGCGCTTCACTAAATTTCTTTAAAAACCCTATTCCTAAAAGTGATGAATTGGCTGTTTCAAGTGTTTTTACAAAAGCTATTACATTTTTTACTTTATATTGACCTATACTAAGTTCTTTTATCCTTATTACTTTGTTTTGAATAGGCTCTCCTCTTATTCCTATACTTTCTTTAACTATACCTAAATCAACATAGTCCAATCCATTCTCTTTTAATTTGTTAAAAAGATTATAGCCAATAGAAAACATTTCAGCACCTGTATCAAATATAAATCTAAAGTTTTCAGTTTCTTTTTTATTAATAGTTAAAAAATTTAAATTAACATATTTTGTATTATCATTTTCATCAAACTCCAAATCAATGATGTTTGATTCTAAATTTCCTTCAATATCAGATTCTATATAATAGTTTTTAACATTACTTTTTTGACTTCCAATTATTTCATCTCCATTATCAAATTTTGCAATTATAACTTCTCCGTCATTGAGGAAAGTTTTTTGTGTTCCAGATTTTAGGGTGCCGTTTGAAAAATATGACCCACTAGATTCTATTTTAAAATCAGATGAAATTTGTAATAAACTTACTCTTTCGCCATTCATAAATTCTGACTCTATTGTTATTCCTTTTCCCAAATTAGATGTTTTTGTTCCGGTAAAAAACATGTCATTTTTAAAAACACCACTTTCTACTGATTTTTGAGATCCTATTTTATATGAATATACTCCTTGGCCGTTTCTCATGTTGTCTTTATAGTATCCTTCATAGATGTCTCCATCTGTTGTAGTGTATTTGCCTTTCCCATCCATTTTGTTATTGACCCAATCACCTATATATAATGAACCGTCGGAAGATTTAAATTTACCAGACCCTTCCCTTTTGTTATTTACCCAATCTCCGCTATAGTAGCTGCCATCAGCCAACAAATATTTTCCTTTTCCATTAAATCTTCCTTCAACATCAGTACAACCAAAATATTTATTTCCATCCGAAAGGTTGATTTCTTTACCACAATCGCTATTGGATTGAGAAAAAAGTAAAAAAGGAAACAGCAAAATAATTAATAATTGTTTTATCATAATTTATTTTATTAATGTAAAACTACCGTTTTTACTGAACTCTTCATCGGTATGAGTTGTGCCAGTTACTTGGTAAAAATAATTTCCGTTTTCAGCTTCCATGCCCTTAATTCTTCCGCTCCATCCGGTCATCTCATTTGCAGTTGTTTCTTCAGAATAAATTAGAGTTCCCCAAGTATCATAGATGCCAATATTGATACTCTTAAATCCATAATATATTGGTCTGAACACATCATTAAAATTATCATTGTTTGGGGTAAAAGCGTTAGGAATAACAATTTCGTATGGATCACCAACATAAATTGTTTTAGTAATTGAATAAGAACATCCCAAAATAAACTCAACGGTTAATGTCACGTCGTATTCACCTCTTCTAGAGTAAGTATGTACGGGATTTTCTTCATTCGAAGTATTCCCGTCTCCAAAATCCCAGCTAACATTAGTGTACTCTTCAGAGGATAAATTGGTAAATGTTATTGGATCGTTTACTGCTAACGCTTCATAAGTTTGCAAGTAGAAAGAATCATATTCAAATTCTGGAGATCCTATTAATGGAGTAGTCACATCAAAAACTAAAGATTCAGAGCAGCCTAAAAAGTCTGTCACTGTCACTTGATAGGACCCTTCAATTTTGGTGTCCATAATTTCATTATTACCGCCCGAAACAAGTCCGTTTGACCATTCTATTGTATAAGGAGCAACGCCTCCAAGCACCGTTACAATATTTTTTTGATATACTTCTTTAGTTTCACATATAGCAAAAAAGTCAGATTGTAAACTAATCTCTAAATCTTCTTGTCTATTAATTGAAAATTCTTTTTCAGCAGTACAGCCTTTACTGTCAGTGATTTTAACTGAATAATTATTTGCTAGTAAATTTGAAACATCTTCTGTTGTTGCTCCGTTTGACCATAAAAAAGTGTAAGGAAGATTTCCTCCAGAAACCTGCAGATCTATACTTCCGCTCTCTGGGTTATCACAGTCAATGGCATCAGTTATAACGCCTGCTATAGAAATTTCTTTAGGTTCAATTATAACAAAATCCTCTTGAATTTCACATCCAGAACCGTCAGTAATTAAAACCGAATATAAGCCTGGTGATAAATTATTTCTTACTTGACCAGCAGAAGAATCGTCTGTCCAATTAAAACTTATTGGAGCTATCCCCCCTTCAAAGTTAAGCTCAATAGAGCCGTCATTAGCACCAAAACAAGAGACTGGAGTGACGATTGGATTTACATCAAATAATGGAGCATTAAGTATTTCAATATCTCTAATTTCAATACATCCATTAGAATCTGTTATAGTTACTTGATAATTACCTGCTGAAAGATTTTGTCTAAAATCTCCATTTCCAAAATCATTCCAAGCATAAGTATAAGGAGCAACTCCACCAGTTGGAGTTACTTTTATTGATCCGTCATTAGAATCATAACAATTTAAATCCGTTTTATCAATTTGAATAACTAAATCCTCAGACTGAGTAATTTCAGTTGAATATGTAGCTGTACAATTATTAGCGTCTGTAACTGTCAAATCATACAATCCTGCTGGAATATTTGACAGATCACCATCTTTAAATACATTCCCGACGTTTCTATCGTAAACATTTCCAAAATTATCTTTCCAAACATAGTTGTAAGGAAGAGTTCCGCCAGTGACAGAAATATCAATTTTTCCTGTACTATCATCATGACATAAAACATCAACTTTTTCATCTAAAGAAATTTCAAGAGTGTCAGGTGTAGTTATCGTATATATATATTCAAAAGTATTGCAACCGTCTCTAAGGATTAACTTGTAATTACCAGGTGCTAAACCGCTTTGATCTTCTTGACCTTGAGCTAATCCACTACCATTTTCGGTAGACCACTCGTATGTGTAATTTCCTGTTCCACCAGTGACAGTTATGTTAATTTCACCATCATTGTCTCCATTACATGTGATATTCTTAGTTGAATCTAAATTGTATGTTAATGGAGGCGATTGAGTAATAGTAAATGATTCGGTAATTTCACAATCATTTATATCTTTTACTACAACTGTATAGGTTCCTGGCCCTAAACCAGTTTGATCTTCTGCTGATGAATCTAGACCACTTCCATCTAAAGTAGTCCATGAATAAAAGTATGTAAATTGATTTGAAGAACCACCTCCACCGCTAACTGTAATATCAATTATACCATCAGCTGCACCATTACAAGTTATATCCGTTGTTAAGCCTTCCAGCCCCAAAGGATTGTTTGGGCCTTTTATTTCTTTTATTGCGCTTGTTTTACTAGCTCCGTTTGCATCATTAATAGTAATTGAGTATGAGCCTGCAGTTAGATTTGTGAAAGTATATGTCAAATTAGAAATGCTCTCAAAAGACTGACTGTAATTTTCGTTTAAATATGTAGTCCCGTTTATTGAATAGGTGTAAGGGGCAACTGAACCTTGAGTGATGTCAACTTTTATTGAAGCAGTTGAATCTCCATAACAAAAAACATCGTTTTTATACGCGTCATTGTCTAATGAAATTAAAAGCTCTTTAGGTTCAATTAAGGCGTATTCTTTGGAGATAATACATCCGTTTGTATCTGTTATAATAACAGAATATGTTCCAGCTGTTAGAGAATTTTGATCTTCACTATTAACTGAAAGTCCAGAGCCGTCTAATGTTGACCAAACGTATGTGTAATTTGAAGTTCCACCAGCTATAGAAACGTTAATTGAGCCATCATTTTCGCCAGCTTCGCTGATTTGAAAGCCGTTATAATCAGAAATAATTTCAGAAATTGATAAAATATTTGGTTCAATAATTTCAATATCCTGGGTAATCGAACATCCGTTGTCGTCTGTTGCAACAACAGTGTAAGTTCCTGCGCTCAGCCCTGATTGATTTTTATTGGTTGGACTTAAACCGCTTCCGTTATTAGTAGACCAAGAATATGAGTAAGAAGATCCCGTTGCTAAATAACCACCTGAAACAGTCAAATCAATTGTACCATCGGTTGATTCTTTACATGAGACATTAAACCCGTTGTAATCAGATTTACTTGAAATAATTGAAATTTGATCAGGTGAGTTTAAGGTGAAAGATCGAGATATTTCACAATTATTTTCATCAACAATAATCACCGTGTAAGTTCCTGCACTTAATCCTGTTTGATCTTGTTGGCCGTTAACAATCCCTGCACCATTATTACTAGCTGACCAATTGTATGTATACTGTCCAGTTCCTCCTCCAACAGTAATATCAATTTCTCCATCCGCACCTCCAAAACAGCTAACTTCAAAATTATTATAATCAGAAATTGTTGATGACAGATTTAAGACTCTAGGTTCGTCTATAACAAAATTTTGAGAAATATTATTTCCATTTGAATCTGTGATTGTTAAACTATATGTTCCTGATCCTAAACCTGTTTGATTTTGTTGACCCTGAGTCAAACCTGAGCCATTATTTGTAGACCAATCGTATGTGTAAGTTCCACTTCCTCCACTAGGAGTAATAGAAATAGATCCGTCATCTGCACCAAAACAACTAATCTCAAACCCTGAAAAGTTTGAAATAATACTAGAAAAACCTAATTGATCTGGTTCATCCAATTTGTAAACCTTAGTCTCGGTACAATTATTTGAGTCTGTTACAACAACGGTGTAAGTTCCCGCACTAAGTCCAGATTGATCCTCAGCTGAATTATCTAAACCTGAACCATTAGTTGTAGACCAATTATATGAATATGAAGCACCTGTTGACAAAAAACCTCCAATTGCTGTTATATTTATCGATCCATTACTCGCTCCAGTAGTACTAATTTCAAATCCATTGTAATTAGAAATAACCGCGGAAACAGAAATGTCATCAGGCTGAGCTAAAGTAAATGTTTGAGAAATAGAACAAGAATTACTGTCTGCTAAAGTTAAAGTATAAACGCCTGGCCCTAATCCACTTTGGTCCTGTTGACCATTTACGGGCTGTGTTCCATTTTGGGTAGACCAAGAATAAGTGTAATTTCCACTTCCTCCAGATGGAGTAATATCAATAGTCCCATCATTAGCTCCAAAACAACTAATCTCAAATCCATTAGTGTCTGAAATTAAATTAGACATAGTTAGTTGATTTGGCTCAGTGATAGTGAAACTCGCAGTGTCAGAACAATTGTTTGCATCGCTAACAGTAACGTTAAATGTCCCTGGACCTAAACCAGACTGATCTTTACTGTTAACGCTTAATCCCGAACCTCCATCAGGTGAGCTCCAAGAATAGGTATAGCCAGCTGTCCCTCCACTTACTGAAAGATTAATTGATCCATCATCAGCACCATTACACGAAATACCAAAACCATTATTATTAGAAATAACTCCAGTTGCAACTAATTCATCAGGCTCGGTGATTGTGAAAGACTCTGAAATTGTACAGTTATTTGAGTCTGTCACGGTCACGTTATAAACACCTGGCGACAAACTATTAATGTCTTTTGAATTAGCACTGTATCCTGCATTCCCTGTTTTTGTCCATGCAAAACTATAATTTACTGTACCACCAGAAATTGTCAAATCTATTGCTCCATTATTTTGACCGTTACATGTAATATTAGTAATACTTTCTGCAATAGCTAATGCTGCGCTTGGTTGAGTAAGGGTTATTTGATTTGTTGTTTTTTCACAATTATTAGCGTCACTTACTTTAACTGTATAAACCCCTGCTTTTGGTGTGAAGGTATAAGTAAGTGCTGTAGTTGTTACGCTTTCATTTACAGTAGCTCCACTATAATTAGTACCAGACAAAGTATATGTGTAATTTTGACTTGGCCCATCACCATTAGAATCCCCAGTAATATTTACTTTGATCTGGCCATTTCCGTCAAAACAGTTAATCGCAGTTGAAAGACCAGCGTCAGCAATAGTTAACTCATCCGGCTCTGTAATTGTAAAAGATGCTGTGTCGGTACAGTTATTTGCGTCTGTAACTGTAACATTATAAGTGCCTGGACTCAAGTTGCTAAGGTCTTCTGAAGTTGCACTGTAACTACCATCTCCTGTCTTTGTCCAAGCATAGCTATAATCTGTTGTACCTCCGCTAACAGAAAGGTTTATTGAACCGTCATCGGCGCCATTACAAGAAATCCCAAATCCATTATTATTAGAAATAACTCCAGTTGCAACTAATTCATCGGGCTCTGTTATTGTGAAAGTTTCCGAAAAAACTTTTGAACATTTATAAACAGTGTTGGAGTTATAAGGATTAGTTGCAATATTTTCTGTTACAGTTAAAGTATAAGTTCCTGCTGACAAACCAGTAAATGATGTCTTATAACCATTCTGAGCTCCACTACCATCAACTGAGCTAATTACTTCACCAGAACTATAATCTGTAGTACCCTTTTTTAATTTAAAAATATATGGGTTGCCCCATCCGTTTGAGTTTATTGTGTTACCGGTCCAAGGTTCTGTCCAGCCTCCACTGGCAGTAAATGTTAATTTTCCGTCATTGTCTCCATGGCATGCTAAAGCAGTTTTGGACTCACTAGTTATCAAATCGCTTTCGATTTCTTCAGGCTTTTTTACAGAAACTGAAATTTCATCATCACATCCATTACCATCTTCAAATGTAAAAGTGTAATCCTCTACAGCTAGATTAGGTATAGTAACTGTATAATTTTGAGTGGAAAAATCTGGATCATAATTGATAGAGCTGTATAAATTTGTTTCAGAAGATGAGACTACAGATTCTCCACTGCTTGAGTTTTTCAATGTCCATGTAATTGGGATAGCTGCTCCTTCTATTTTTATAGTAGCTGATCCAAGAGAGTCCTCAAAACACTCAAACCCTGCAAAAACCACAGAAGCTCCAAATGTATATGAATCTGTAATAGGGACAGCTACAAAGCCGTTTGTTCCATTAACTCTTTCTCCACAACTGTTGGTAATAACTGCAAAATAATTTCCTGTAGAAAGGCCTGTTAATTTGAAAGAATTACTATTTGCATCATGATTTGAATCACTGTTAGAATCATAAACCACTGTGCTACTTTCATTTTCCTCAGTGTAAAGAACTAGCCTGTAAGGCCTACACGGAAAGGTGTTATTAACCGTTACTTCATTTACATTTATTAAATACGCTTGTTCACATGAGTTCCAGGTTGAGGTTGAAACTGTGAAATTTCCTCTTACATAAAATCTTAATTGTATTTGAGAAAGACCAGCAATTGTGTTACCAGACGAATCCATGACTTTTAAATAAATATCTAGTTCGGCATCAGGGCTTCCAGTAAAAGTTATGGTTTTTTTATCATTAGAAACAGTAGTAAGAGTTGGAACCAAATTGGTAGCTGTAAGAATTTCATATGTCCAGCCAGTGGGAATATCATTTGCAGATCCATCAGATGACCACCCGTATTTATTAGAGCCGTCAGTAAATCTTAGCATTTTTAAATTTGGAGTAATAGTTAAATCACTTGCTGATTTAAAAAATACTGTGTTAATTTCAGTATTTGAGCTCCATGTTCTGTTTTGAGATTCTTTTGAATAGGTTTGTGAAAATAACGAGCTTGACGATATAAAAAATATTAAAACAAAAGTAGATAATATGTAGTTATAATTATTTCTCATACTACTTACATCCACATGGTATTGAACTGTTATCTCCAAAAATTGAATCAAATTGATACGAAACAGAAATTTCAAAAATCCCCTTAGTATCAATTAAAGAGCTTAAATTATAATCATATGAATATCCAAAAGTGAATCTTTTGTAGTCCATATTTGTTACAAAATTTAATGACGTTAATTTATGAGACTTTGAATCTAGGCTTGTTGGCGCAAAAGCCCCGAAAACCCCTAAAGATATTCCGTTATATTTAACAAGACTTCCAATATCTAACCTGTCAAAATTGGCTTGTCGCATGTAGTTCATGTTAAAATACAAATTAAACTTTTCTCTTTTATATCTGGTTTTTAATGGAATTTTGTAACCCCCGTGAACTGACAAAAAACTTTTTAATTTGACCTGCCCTCCTTCATTATCAAAAGAAATATTTGGATTTGTTAAGTGTTTCAAATTCGCTCCAAACCATAGCCTGTCATTAAAAACTAAAAAACCTGCAGACATGTCAAAAAAGGAAACGCTATCGTTGGTTAAGAAAGGGTCGTTTGAGTTAACATTAATTATTCCTTGATAAATTAGTATTTGATCTTCAAGAAGTAAATTGTCAAAAGCATAGTCCTTAACGCCAAATCCAGCAGAAATACTAGGATAAAACCCCCAATCTCTATTTAATTTTACCTGGTATGAATAATTAAAATTCATTTGAGTAAAATTGTATCTGGTTGTACTCTCTTGGTGATTCATTATACTTAAACCTAACCCACTATTCATTTTTTCACTAAACCCATCTATTGAAAAAAATTGAGAATTTAGACCATAATTTAATCCAAACCATTGAGTTCTGTTTAAAACAGAAATGTTTGTTCCTCCACTTGCACCAGTAAAAGAAGGGTTAATGTACTCTGGAACATTATAAAATTGTGTAAAAACAGGGTCTTGTGAAAAGACCTTGAAAGAGAAAAAAAGAAAAACAAATAAAAGTTTTTTCACGTTTAATTTTATCTACAGGAAATTAAATTTAATAAAAAATAAAGTTCGATTAATAACTATTCTAAAAAAAGTAGTTCGCTAATTTAATTAAACAATAAGTTGCTTTATGTACTGTAAGGAAGAGAAGAATGATGCAAGTTTATTCGAAGATCTTGATTAGAATCTAAAAAATACCCAAAGGTATATTCCACTTTTACAATATTTCCGTTGGTCTGGGTAAAAAAATAATTGCCCATTGCTGTAGCGGTTTTTTCATTTAAAATAACTGAAGCATTTTCAAACCTAACGTTTGTCCATGGTTGTAAAGCAAATCCGCTATCTTCTGAAAACGAACTGTTCCCGCCAATAAAATAAGACTTAGCTCCTTCAAAGGTTAGACGAAACTGATCATCTTTTGCTTTTGTAGGCTTGAAAAGAACAGTCCCGTTATTGTATCCATAAAGTTTATTTAATAAACTCTCCGCCTCCTTTTCGCAAGCATCTCTATTATTTTTTAACCTACCTAGTTTGACTAAACTATCACCCCATTCTTTTTGAATATTTTCAATATTATCTAACGTTATCATATTTTAAATTTAAATATCAATCAAATTTAATTATTTGCT
>ENA-ORDA01003650-ORDA01003650.1-marine-metagenome-genome-assembly--contig:-NODE-3650-length-10629-cov-2.045963_pt1 | contig 10629 bp, 9 predicted proteins | sample MGYA00237778_ERZ508506 | MGnify/ENA primary metagenome ERZ508506 (study PRJEB26177, sample SAMN06267891) | marine metagenome | isolation source: Monterey Bay, California, USA | place: Pacific...
AAGTAACTAATTGTTTTGAAATAAGTTATTACCGAAAACAGCTCGATCGATCGGTGGAGTTGGGTGCCCTTCTTACGAACACACAGCGAGTGATGCTCGATCACCTCGACGACAAAATCCAAGCCCTTGCATCCAATTCGAGCGTAAAGCTGCAGCGCGGTGAAACGCTTGTATTGAACAACCATAAAGTCCTTCACGGCCGATCTGCACTTGCATCCGACAGCAACCGAGTGATGATTCGTTACCGCCTTTCCGTAAACCTCGCAGAGGCTGACCACGCACTGGGCGCGGATGCTGCAGCCCTGCAGGCACTTAAAACCCGACTTATTGAGGCAAGTCATCGACTCGAGGCTCAAGGCAGGTCATCACAGGCTGCCGTTATCAGTCAGGGCATCGGTGCGATTGATGATCCCAGCGACCCGCTGAGTATTGCCAAAGATTGGTGTACTGCGCGCGACTTTGACCGGGCAAAGCCACTGCTCATGAAAATACTTAACGAGAGTCACGAAAACTTTGATGCGCCCTACTACCTTAGTGCGATTTCCACGCATCAAAATGACGATGAGCGAGCGAAACACTTCCTGACCCTTGCATCACAGCGGAAGCCTTTTCTCAAACGAGGCCGTCACACTCAAAAACCCATCGTTCTCAAAGTACGGCCCTTTGAGGGCACAAAGGTCAAATTCAAGCCCACATCCGACGTCAAACCGGGAACACGGCTGGTCGGCGGTCAGCTGTCGACGAAGTACTGGATTGATAAGCGCCAGTTCCACGTCATGCTGGGCAACGCGGTCGATGAGACGTTTGGTGATACAGCAGCACCACATTTCGATGTGTTCTTTAATGCCATTAGCGATGTGGATGCATCACCAACGGCCCTAAAGGGCGTCGACAACTTTATTGCGGCTCATTCGCCAGGTCAGATTATTAATCACCCAGACGCGCGAAGCTTTTTCGCCATCTTCATATAAAAAGGTTTCATCAAGCACTAGCTGATTGCCAGTGATTGTGCCTTGCAGATTCACCCGAAATTGACGCCGCAAATTGCCAAACCGGTCTTCAAAAATACCCAAGGCAATTGTGTCACCAGCAAAAAATTCTTCAAGCACAAGCGAGGGGCGGCGCTCCGATAGATGCGTTACATCTTTTCGCGCACAGGCCGATAAAGCGGCGAAGGAGCTAACCAATAATCCGGCTGTAAGAAACAGGCGCATTAATCCACCAAATATCAACCTAGCCATGCTTCGTTTTTGTCGTGCCCTATCACCCTCCCCTTCGCGCTTCATTTGATTTCAGTGCTAACCTAGCAAACTAACACAAATCTTGCTGATAAATTCGGTTTGGGGCGCCAGCAATGTGCGCTGCCATCCCTACCCCACCTTGTCAAAACCCGCCAGAAACCTGCTAGCATCAGCGCTGACGCCAGCCTGTTTTTCCGGCGCCATTTTGTCAAATGTGCGATAAATCATGCCAAGCCGCGGATTATTACCAAGCTTTTCACGATGCCGATCCAGAAAATCCCAATAAAGATAATTAAATGGGCATGCATCTTCGCCTGATTTTTCCGACACCTTATAACGGCAGTTTTTGCAATAATTTGACATCCGGTTGATATAGGCACCACCCGCCGCATAGGGTTTGCTGGCAAGATAGCCACCATCAGCAAAAAGCGCCATTCCCGATACATTCGGCATCACCACCCATTCATAGGCATCAACATAGACAACCAAAAACCATTCATTCACCGCCTGCGGCGATAAACCGGCAAGAAGCGCAAAATTACCAAGAACCATCAAACGCTGGATATGATGCGCATAAGACAGGGCATCGGTTTGCTGTATTGATTGGGCAAGGCAATTCATATTGGTATTGCCAGTCCAAAAAAAATCGGGAAGCGGGCGCGTTGCTTGCAGAAAATTCGCCTGGGCATATGCTGGCATTTTCAACCAATAAAGCCCGCGGACAAATTCGCGCCAGCCCAGAATCTGGCGGATAAAGCCCTCAACCGCATTTAGCGGCGCATCGCCGCTATGAAAGGCTGCCTCGACCGCCTTTATCACTTCGATCGGCGATAATAATCCAGCATTAAGATAAAGACCGATATGACTGTGATACATCCATGGTTCGCCCTCAATCATCGCATCTTGATAAGTGCCGAAAAGGGGCAGACGTTCACTAATAAATTGATCAAGAACATGCAAGGCCTGATCGCGGGTAACGGCAAAATCAAATCCAGCCAATTGCCCAAAATGATCGGCGCAACGCATCTCGACAAGGGCCAAAACCTCGGTTGTGATCGCATCTGGCGCAAAGCTGCTTGGCAGCGGCACAGCTAATCCTGCTTTTGGCGGTTGACGATTATCGGCATCATAATTCCATTTGCCGCCAATTGGCTCATCACCTTCCATCAGCACCTTATAACGCCGCCGCAAATCGCGATAGAAAAATTCCATGCGAAGCGATTTTCGTCCCTCAGCCCATTCGGCAAAATCACCAAGGCTGCAAAGGAATCTTGTATCGGCACGAATATCGACAGCAAGGCCAAACCGCGCCTGCCAACCTGCCATTTCATCGGCAAGCCTATATTCCCCTGGTGCGGTGATCACAATCCGATCTGGGCCAAAGGCGGCAATCGCATTGGCAACTTCGCCAGCAAGCGAGCCAGCATTATCCGGATCATCAAGCCGGCGATAGCGAACCGCGATACCGTCATCGCCAAGCGAGTTGGCAAAATGGCGCATCGCCGAAAACAGATAGGCTATTTTCCGCTTATGATGTTTGACATAGGTGACCTCGGACATCACCTCGGCCATCAACACCAAATCCTTGGCCGGATCCAGATCTACCAGGCTTGGCAAATCACGGCTTAACTGATCACCAAGAACAAGCCGAAGCGTTTTCATGTTGTTTCGCGCAATGCCGAAAAGGCGGCCAAGGCTGCCTCACGTGATGCTTTAACATCAACAATCGGCGTTGGATAGGTCTCGCCAAGCCGAACACCAGCACCAGCAAGAACTTCGGCAGGCGCTTCCCAAGGGTTGCTAAGAAACGCATCGGGAAGATTGGCAAGTTCGGGAAGATAGCGCCGGATATAATGCCCGTCAGGATCAAATTTCACCCCTTGGGTGATTGGATTGAAAATGCGGAAATAAGGCGCCGCATCAGCACCACAGCCGGCAATCCACTGCCATCCTGCGCTGTTATTGGCAAGATCAGCATCAACCAGACAATCCCAGAACCACGCCTCGCCATGATGCCAATGCAGTCGCAGATTTTTTACCAGAAATGACCCAACAATCATCCGCACCCGATTATGCATATAGCCGGTTTGCCATAATTCGCGCATGCCAGCATCAACTACAGGGTAGCCAGTCAATCCTTTTTGCCAGCTTTTCAGCAAAGCCGGATCATCACGCCAGTTAAAACCATCAAAGCGCGGCTGTAGGTTTTTGCGCGGCAATTCGGGGAAATGATAAAGCAGCGAATGCGAAAATTCACGCCAGCCAAGTTCGGACAGAAAATGATCGCAATCACGATCCTGCCCAATGCCTGCATCCATGCGATCTTTGGCAGCATACCACACGGCATTTGGCGAAATCTCGCCCCAATGCAAATAGGCCGATAGCCGCGATACATTGCGTTTTGCGGGGAAATTACGGCCATCCTTATAACCGTCGAGACCATCATCAAGAAAGGCGTAAAGCCGGTCATACGCTGCCGCCTCGCCAACATCCCAAATCGATGCCAACCCATCTTTCCAATCGCGTTCTGGCAAAAGGCCAAGCGCATCGATTGCGCTTTGACCATTGGCAAACCCGTTGCCATCGGCAATGACCAGATTTGGCGGCACCGGCAAAGGGCGGCGTGGCGGTGTGGCGGCAAGACAGCCGCGCCGGTAATAAGGCGTAAAGACCTTATAGGGGGTGCCATCATTTTTTAGCACGTCCCAAGGCTCCCAAAGAAGCGACCCATTATGGCTCTCAGCCACAAGGCCGCGCGCGGCACATTGCCCCTTAATGGCGGCGTCACGAGTGATCCGCCATGGATCGTAAGCGCGGTTCCAAGACAGCCCTGCCGCCGCAACAGCATCAGCCAAACTCCCCAGTATTTCGGCTGGATTGCCTGATAGCACAATCAATTTACCGTCAAGTGCCTGATTAAGCGCCGTCAAAGAGTGATGAAGCCACCAGCGGCTGGCACCACCCATACGGTGGTCCCCAGCATTGGCATCATCAAGAATATAAACCGGAAGAACCGCGCCATTGGCCGCGGCCGCAGATAATGATGGATTGTCGGCAAGTCTCAGATCCTGACGAAACCAATGAATATGAACTGAGTCTGACATCGCCACTCTGCAACCTTACCGTTAACCATACCTTAAATCGCTGTAAGCGATATAGGGGTCACAAGGGCGAAAAACAAGGTATATGCAGTCAGGCCATTATGGGATCAGCTAGCCATGATCTGCACGAATCGTCTGTTGCTGACGGCCAAGCCCATCAATTTCCAGCGTCATCACATCACCATCTTGAAGGTAGACCGGATCGGGCTTCTGCCCCATCCCTACACCTGCTGGCGTGCCGGTGGCAATGATATCGCCTGGATGCAATGTCATCAATTCGGATAAATGCGCGATAATTTCGGCAATCGAAAAAATCATATCAGCCGAGCTGCCGTCCTGCATAATCTTGTCATTCACCGTCAATCGCATGGCTAATTTCTGCGGGTCAGAAACCGCATCACGCGTCACCAGCCATGGCCCGACAGGCCCGTAATGATCGCATGATTTGCCTTTGGTCCATTGGCCAGTCAGATTCATCTGCATATGGCGCTCAGACACATCATTCACGATGCAGTAGCCAGCAACATGATCAAGCGCTGTTTCGGCTGTTACATATTTGGCACGTGTGCCAATCACAACCGCCAGTTCAATTTCCCAATCACTTTGTGTGGAACCGCGTGGCATGATGATATCATCATCCGGACCATTGATTGACGAAGTCGCCTTCATAAACACAATTGGATGCGCCGGAATTGGCATGCCGGTCTCGCGGGCATGATCATGGAAATTCAGACCGATACAAATGAATTTACCAACATTGGCAATGCAAGCGCCAAGGCGCGGCGACCCTGCCACGCTGGCAAGGCTTGCCGGATCAAGCGCCCGAAGCCGGTCAAGGCTGGCATCATCAATCGAATTGGCGTCAATATCGGCAATGTGATCCGATAAATCACGCAATATGCCAACCGCATCAATTAGGCCGGGCTTTTCCTGAGCAATGTCTCCATAGCGGACAAGGCGCATCTTTACGTCTCCATAGCATATGAGTGATTGACTGACTGGGCTGTTTCACAAATGCAATCGTGCTCGAATCTTAATCGGGGTCGACGCCAACGGCAATGCGTTGGCGAAGCGCATATTTTTGAATCTTTCCGGTCGATGTTTTGGGAATTGATTCAAACCGAAATTCACTTGGCACTTTAAAGCCGGCAAGATTCTGGCGACACCAATCGCGCAGCTCGTCTTGGCTGGCGTTTTTGCCATCGATAATTTCGATAAAGGCGCAAGGCGTCTCGCCCCATTTTTCATGCGGCATCGCAACCACGGCAACATTGGCCACTGCGGGGTGTTTATGCAAAACATCCTCAATCTCGATTGACGAGATATTCTCGCCGCCAGATATGATGATATCTTTCGACCTGTCTTTCAACTGAACATAGCCATCGGGATGAACAACCCCCAAATCACCCGAATGAAACCAGCCACCAGCAAAAGCGCGTTCGGTCGATGGCGCATTTTTGAAATAGCCTTTCATCACAACGTTGCCACGCATCACAACCTCGCCGATCGTCGCGCCATCACGCGGCACCGGCACCATGCTGTCAGGATCAACAACATCAAGCCCTTCAAGCGCCAGATAGCGAACCCCCTGACGCGCCTTTAATGCGGCCTGTTTGACATTATCCAACAAATCCCATTCCGGATCCCAATCATTGACCACTGATGGCCCATAGGTTTCGGTCAAGCCATAGAGATGGGTGACGTTAAAACCGGCATCTTTCATGGCGGCAAGCACGGCTTCGGGTGGCGGGGCGGCAGCGGTAAAAAATTCAACCTCATAATCCAGTTTGGCACTTGCCGGTTTGCCAGCCACGACAAGCGACATAACAATTGGCGCGCCGCACATATGGCTAACCCGATGTTCCAGTATAGCATTCCAGATATCTTCGGCGCGCACCTCGCGAAGACAGACATGCGTTCCCGAAATCGCCGAAATGGTCCAAGGAAAACACCAGCCATTGCAATGAAACATCGGCAAAGTCCAAAGATAGACTGCCTGTTTTTTCATTGATGCGGTCAGCGCATTTCCCTGCGCCAACAAATAAGCACCACGATGATGATAGACCACGCCCTTTGGATCGCCCGTTGTCCCTGATGTGTAATTAATCGTAATTGCATCCCATTCATCATTGGGCATTTTCCACGCAAAATCAGTATCACCTGACGCAATAAACGTTTCATATTCGGTCTCGTCATAACCCGATCTTTGCCCGTCAAATTCGGCATCATCATAAATGATCAATTGCGGGTTGCCCTTGGCCAGCGCCAATGCTTCACGGACACGCGGCAAAAGCGCGATATCAACGATCAGAATTTTGGCTTCGGCATGATCAAGTTGAAACGCAATTGTCGCCGAATCCAGCCGCGTATTTAGCGAATGCAGAACCGCGCCCGACATCGGCACGCCGTAATGGGCTTCGATCATTGCCGGTGTATTTAACAGCATGACCGAGACCGTATCGGCGCGCCCAAGCCCTGCCGCCGCAAGCACACTTGCCAATTGCCGGCATCGCGCGTAAAGCGCCGCATAATTACGCCGCAAAGACCCATGAATAACAGCAGTCTGATTTGGAAAAACCATCGCTGCACGCTCGAGGAACGTCAGCGGCGTCAAAGGCTGGTAATTTGCAGGATTCTGGTCGAGCCCAATATCATATGGATTTGTCATTTTGCCGTCCCCTTGCCATCAAACAGCTTTGCCGTCAAACAGCCTTTTCATCTACCATTTCGGCTCGCGCTTTTCGATAAAGGCATCAATGCCCTCAACCGCATCGCGGTGAAGCATATTTTCGACCATAACCCGCGATGCATATTCATAGGCATCCGCAATTGATAATTCCCGTTGTGTGTAAAAAGCGCTTTTGCCAATGGCTAATGTCACCGGTGACTTGCTGGCAATTTTATGTGCCACAGCGGTCACATGATCGGTCAAATCAGCATCATCAACAACCGTATTAACAAGCCCAATTTCAGCGGCGCGCGCTGCTGGTATCATCTCGCCGGTCAACAGCATTTCCATAGCATGTTTCGCCCCAACATTGCGAGAAAGCGCCACCATCGGTGTTGAACAGAAAAGACCGATATGAACACCAGGCGTGCTAAACCGCGCTGATTGTGCGGCATAGGCAAGATCACAGCTTGCCACAAGCTGGCAACCTGCCGCCGTTGCCGTTGCCGCCACTTCGGCAATCACCGGTTTTGGATTTTGCAAGATTGCCTGCATAACTGCCGAACAGCGTTTCAAAACATCGGTAAAATAGGCCTCGCCCTGATCGGCATTGGCGCGGCCCGCGCTCATTTCTTTGAGATCATGGCCAGCGCAAAAAGCGGGCCCATTGGCCGCCAAAACAATCACCCGAACGCTGGCATCAATTGCCGCATCAGCCAAAATTGCACCAAGCCGGTCAAGCATTGCCTCAGATAGGGCATTGCGCCGCGCCGGATCATTCAGCGTCACGCGCAAAATACCCTGAGCATCCTTGTCTGTTTGCAACAGACTCGCCGCATCTTGTTTCTTGGATAAATCCGTCACCTTACCACCTCATCACTTATTCAACTCAAAAATCACAGCAAAAACAACCGTGAAGTCACACTGCAGCAATGCCCCTTATTCAGTTTGTTTCAAGGCGGCGTTCAAGCCAGCGCACACCCGCCGAAACAATCAGAATAACCACCAAATATTCTAGCACCAGAACCGTATAGATTTCCAATGGCCGATATTCGGTAACGACCAGTTCATTCGCGCGGCGGGTAAGTTCCTGCATGCCGATTACCGATACCAGCGATGACATTTTCAACATATAAACAAGCTGGTTTCCAAGGGCTGGCAAAATGCGTTTGATTGCCTGCGGCAAAATCACATAGCGCATTGTATCGCGGTAATTCAACGAAATCGAATGTGACGCTTCATACTGGCCCCGATCAATCGACTGAATTCCCGCGCGAAAAATTTCCGCCTGAAAGGCGCTATCGGAAATGGCCAATGCCAGAACCCCCGCCCAAAATACCGAAATCGACAAGCTGGCAACTTGGGGCAAGCCGTAATAAACCCACAAGATCAGCACCAAAATGGGAATGGCGCGAACCAGTTCAACATAAACGCGGTTGATCGCCTTTGGTGCGCGGCGGTTTGACAAGGCTGGCAGGGCTACCAAAAGTCCAAGACAAATTGAAATACAGATTGCCGTGACTGACAGGCCGATCGTGTAATACAGACCATCAATCAGGAACGCCAGATTCTGGCGGCCGGTTTCGGTTGCCGGATTGACAACATACCATCCCCAATTGCCCGAACAGCCGCCAAGACTGATAAGGCCGGCAAGCCCCAAAAGACGGATCAAAGATGATGGCACCAAGGCCCAGAATTTCGACATTGTAAATCGCATGATCTGATCGCCCCTAATGCCGCAAAATCTGGCTAAGAAACAGTTTGCAACGATCACTTTCAGGCGCGGTGAAAAATGTTTTTGGCGGACCCATTTCAACAATCTTTCCGTGATCCATGAAAAGCATCATATCAGCAACCTGCCGCGCAAAACCCATTTCATGGGTGACGCAAATCATTGTCATGCCAGTATTGGCAAGTTCTTCAATCACATCCAGAACCTCGGCAATCATTTCTGGATCAAGCGCCGATGTTGGTTCGTCAAAAAGCATGATCTTTGGCGCCATGCAAAGCGCCCGTGCAATTGCAACGCGTTGCTGTTGGCCGCCCGATAATTGCGCTGGATATTTACTGAATTGTTCGGGAATCCGCACACGCTCAAGATAATGCATTGCCAGATCACGGGCATCAGCCTCGGCCATCTTGCGGGCGCGAACCGGCCCCAGCATCAGATTTTCCAAAATGGTCAAATGCGGAAACAAGTTAAATTGCTGAAACACCATCCCAACATTATTGTGCAAAACAGCACGGCCAGTGGGGCTGCCATCAACAACAATACCGTCAATCCGGATTTCGCCTGCCTCATGGTGCTCAAGCTGGTTGATACAGCGGATCAAGGTTGATTTGCCCGAACCAGACGGCCCGCAAATCACCAGCTTTTGGCCAAGCTCGATGTCAAGTGATACAGCATCAAGCGCGCAAAACTGACCAAAATATTTTGAAACATCCCTTACTTGAATAAAGGGCTGTGTTACTGGCTGGCTCATCGTGACTGTCACCTAAATTTCCATCTTTACCCAAGGGCAGATCATAAATTCGCCACAAGGAATGCTCAACCATTGGGGCCGCCCAAACCTATTTTCTTTTTATCCGATTCCGCGATCATCGGCTAGCCCCCAATCGGTTTTGGCGCAAGAAATCATAGTCAAAGCTTGTATTACCCAAACGAAACCCCATCTCTGTCTTTAGTATTTCTAACCGAAGATCATCCCAAATCAAGTCCAAGGAGACTTCTAAATGCGACTTCTAAAAATGATCACTGCTCTTTTCGCGTTCAGCACGGTGACGGCGCCCGTTCATGCGGCAAGCGTGCTGAATGAAATTCTGTCTGATGGGGTGCTTAAGGTTGGCACCACTGGCGATTGGAACCCAATGACCATGAAAGACACAGCAACAAACAGCTATACTGGTTATGATATTGACGTCATGACCGAGCTTGCAAAAGATCTGGGGGTAAAGGTCGAGTTTGTACCAACTGATTGGAAAACTTTGGTGAGCGGTGTCACATCAGGCAAATACCACATGACCGGTTCTGCCTCGATTTCAGCCGGTCGCGCGAAAGCTGCTGGCTATTCTAATAGCTATTTTTCATTGGCAACAGTGCCGCTTACATTGAAAAAGAATGCTGACAAATTCACCGATTGGGCCGATCTTGACAAAGCATCTGTCACCGTTGCCGCGACGCTTGGCACAACCCAAGAAAAACAGGTCAAGCAGTTCTTCCCAAACGCGAAATATAAAATTGTCGAAGCCCCTGCACGTGATTTCCAAGAAGTGCTAGCCGGTCGCGCCGATGCGCACATCACATCAAATGTTGAGGCCTATAAGCTGGTCGCGAAATATCCAGAAATGATGGTAGTTCCCGTCTCTGCGCCAAAGGCACCAACCCCAATTGCCATGCTGCTACCGCAAGCCGATCAGGTTTGGATCAATTATGTGAACACATGGATTGCGCTGAAGACCGAGCGTGGATTTTTTGCCGATCTTGGTCGCAAATGGCAGCTTGCCAACTAGCCTGCAACTATACCAAATGTGAAAAAAAGGGGGCGGTTTATGCCTCTTTTTTTTAACCCTTACATCGCCTTTTTTAAATTTTCTGGTGCCGTTTCATGCTTGAGCTTTA
>ENA-ORDA01003657-ORDA01003657.1-marine-metagenome-genome-assembly--contig:-NODE-3657-length-10607-cov-6.935043_pt1 | contig 10607 bp, 6 predicted proteins | sample MGYA00237778_ERZ508506 | MGnify/ENA primary metagenome ERZ508506 (study PRJEB26177, sample SAMN06267891) | marine metagenome | isolation source: Monterey Bay, California, USA | place: Pacific...
GTCACGAAATGCTCGATGTAGTAGTAGTAGATGGTAAGGCTAGAGGAATTATTGCAAGAAATTTAATTACTGGAGAAATTGAAAAACATTCAGCCCACGCTGTTGTAATCGCTTCTGGTGGTTATGGAAATGTATATTTTTTATCTACCAACGCAATGGGAAGTAATACAACCGCTGCATGGAAAATACATAAAAAAGGAGCCTATTTTGCCAATCCATGTTATACCCAAATTCACCCAACTTGTATTCCAAGATCTGGAGAATACCAGTCTAAGTTAACCCTCATGTCAGAGTCTTTAAGAAACGATGGTAGAATATGGGTTCCTAAAAATATGGAAGACGTTAAAGCTTTAAGGGCTGGAACTTTAAAAGCTACAGAAATTTCAGAAGAGAACAGAGATTATTATTTAGAAAGAAGGTACCCAGCTTTTGGAAATTTGGTTCCTAGAGATGTAGCTTCAAGAGCTGCAAAAGAAAGATGTGATGAGGGATATGGTGTCAACAAAACCGGTGAAGCAGTGTATTTAGATTTTAGCTCTGCAATCACTAGATACGGAAAAGAACAAGTTCTTTTGCAAGGAGAAGATGCAAACGATAATAATTTGATCAAAAAAATGGGTCAAGAAATAATTAAATCAAAATATGGGAACCTGTTTCAGATGTATGAAAAAATAGTTGACGAGAATCCTTATGAAATGCCAATGATGATTTACCCTGCTGTACATTATACTATGGGAGGAATTTGGGTGGATTATAACTTAATGACCACAGTTCCAGGACTATATGCGATTGGAGAAGCAAACTTCTCCGACCATGGCTCTAACAGACTTGGAGCTTCTGCGTTAATGCAAGGCTTAGCTGATGGTTATTTTGTTCTGCCATACACTATTGGAGATTATTTATCGAATGACATTAGAACAGGACCAATTTCTACAGAAACTCCTGAATTTAAAAAGGCGGAAGAAGATGTAAAAAACACTTTAAGCCAATTATTAGGAAATACAGGAACCCATACGGTTGATTATTACCACAAAAGGCTAGGAAAAATAATGTGGGATAAGTGTGGAATGGCTAGAACAGAGCCTGGTTTAAAGGAAGCTATTAAAGAAATAAAAGAGCTCAGAGAAGATTTTTGGAAAAATGTAAAAGTCCCAGGTGAATTAAATGAACTAAATAAAGAATTAGAAAAAGCGGGAAGAGTTGCTGATTTTTTAGAGCTTGGTGAATTATTTGCAAAAGATGCACTTACTAGAAATGAATCTTGCGGAGGTCATTTTAGAGAAGAATATGCGACTAAAGAGGGCGAAGCAAAAAGAGATGATAAAAATTTCAACTTTGTTTCAGCATGGGAATACAAAGGAGAGCCCTCGGACGCTAAGCTGCACAAGGAAAAGTTGGAATTTGATAATATTGAAGTAAAAGAAAGATCGTATAAATAACATTAAAGATGAATTTAACACTTGAAATCTGGAGACAAAAAAGTAATTCTGAAAAAGGAGCCTTAGAAACTTATCCAATAAGTGAAGTTTCTGAAGACATGTCTTTTTTAGAGATGTTAGATGTTTTAAACGAAGAATTGATTGAGAAAGGAATTGATCCTGTAGCATTTGACCATGACTGTAGAGAAGGAATTTGTGGAATGTGTTCATTATATATTAACGGAGAAGCGCACGGACCAGATAGAAGAGTAACTACTTGCCAACTTCATATGAGGAAGTTTAAAGATGGGGATACTATATTTATTGAACCATTTAGAGCTAATGCTTTTCCTGTTGTAAAAGATTTAGTGGTAGATAGATCAGCATTTGATAGAATACAACAAGCAGGAGGTTTTGTTTCGGTAAATACTTCGGGAAATACTCAAGATGCCAATACTATACCTATCCCTAAAGATGATGCAGATACTGCTTTTGATGCTGCAACTTGTATTGGTTGTGGTGCATGTGTTGCATCTTGTAAAAACTCGTCTGCCATGCTTTTTGTATCGGCTAAAGTTTCTCAATTTTCTTTATTACCTCAAGGTAAAGTCGAAGCCAAAGAAAGAGTGATAAATATGGTTAATAAAATGGATGAAGAAGGTTTTGGGAATTGCACCAATACAGGTGCTTGTGAGGTAGAATGTCCAAAAGGTATTTCTTTAGATAACATTTCAAGAATGAATAGAGAGTTTATAACTGCTAACGTTAAAAAATAATTATTTACTTATTTGAGCTTCAATTATTTTATCTCGAATGACTCTATTGTATTCAAAATCCCAAATTAATTTATTTTTGGTATAATTATAATAAGCTATTGAGACAGGCTCTTTTTTTAAAAAATCAAATTGATTTTCTTCATTGTATTTAAACAGACTAATCTCAGCCTTAAGACGGTGAGCTATTTTCTTTTTAGGAATATTCTTAGCATCTATTGTGAAATATTTTGAAACATAACCTTCATGGGACAATTCAAATTTATAAATGCCTTTTGAAGTTATTTTTTTTTGGAACTTATGACTAGATATTTTAAAATTCTCAAATTCAGTATTATTTTTAGAAATTTTAACAGTACAATTTTTCAAATTATTTTTGCTATTTTCATAAGAGATTAGCTCTATTTTTAATTTTATAGAGACTTCATTTTGAGACTTCATTATGAAATTTAAAGTTGTTAAATAGATAACTAGAAACAGTATTTTTAAATTCATTTTAAGAAGAGTTTCTTAATATATATTGAATTAAAACCGCAATATATTTTTATGACTAAAAAATTTCACGAGCTATATTTTTAACGGCTTCTCCTTTACCCATTGTATAAAAATGTAATATAGGCACACCTGCATCTATTAATTCTTTCGATTGCTGAATGGCCCATTCTGTTCCTATTTTTAAAACTTCCGCATTAGACTTAGATTTTTCCAATTCATTTGATAATTCTTCAGGAAAATTAGTATTAAAAAATTTAGGTATAAAACTTAGGTGCCTAAGAGTTGTAAGAGGCTTTAGCCCAGGTATAATAGGAACGGTAATTCCAATCCTTCTGCATTTTTTTACAAATTCAAAATATTTTTGATTATCATAAAAAAGTTGTGTAACTATATATTCAGCTCCAGCGTTTACTTTTGCTTTTAAATGTTTTAAGTCACTATTTAAATTCATTGCTTCAAAATGTTTTTCGGGATAACCTGCAGTTCCAATACAAAAGTTAGCTGGACTATTTCTAGTTTCTTCATATAAATATTGACCATTATTCATATCATCTATTTGCTTAATTAAATCAATAGCATATTTACTACCTCCTTTTGTAGCAACAAAAGAAGATTCATTTTTTAGTGGATCTCCTCTTAAAGCAAGAACATTGTCAATACCTAAAAACTTTAAATCAATCAAAGCGCTTTCAGTATCTTCTTTTGTAAACCCTCCGCATATAATATGAGGAATTGCATCGATTTTATATTTATTCATTAAAGCGGCACAAATCCCAACAGTACCAGGTCTTTTTTTAATAGATACTTTTTTAAGAAGTCCGTCTCCCATTTTTTTGTACTCATAATCTTCTCTATGGTAAGTAACATTAATAAATGGAGGTTTAAATTCCATTAAGGGATCAATTCCATTGTAAATGTCATCAATGCCTTTACCTTTAAGAGGAGGGAGTATTTCAAATGAGAATATTGTTTTTTTGCTATTATTGATGTAATCTACTACTTTCATATAAAGACAAAATAAGTTCTTAATATCAAGAAAACCAAACTACATACATTTCTAAAAACAAGATTTGTTTAAACATGTTTATAATACTAACGACTAACAAAGAATATTATATATGTCAACAACTTCATTTTTAGGGTTTATGTAGTACATTTGCTGAAGATGAAAAATATTAGAAACTTCTGTATTATAGCCCATATTGATCACGGTAAAAGTACCCTAGCTGACAGACTATTGCAGACTACTGGAACAATTTCTGATCGAGAAATGAAAGACCAGGCCCTGGACGATATGGATATCGAAAGGGAGAGAGGAATAACTATAAAAAGCCATGCCATTCAAATGGATTATTCTTTTAATAAGCAAGACTACAAGCTAAATTTAATTGATACACCAGGACATGTAGATTTTTCATACGAAGTTTCTAGGTCAATAGCTGCATGTGAAGGTGCTCTTCTTATTGTAGACGCATCTCAAGGCATAGAAGCTCAAACAATTTCTAATCTTTATCTTGCAATAGAAAATGATTTAGAAATTATCCCAATTTTGAATAAGATGGACTTGCCAGGGGCAATGCCAGATGAAGTTACAGATCAAATAATTGATTTAATTGGATGTTCCAAAGATGACATAATTCCAGCTAGTGGTAAAACAGGATTAGGCGTAGATAATATTTTAGAGGCTATAATTAACAAAATACCATGCCCTAAGGGTAGCGAAACTGAACCATTAGAGGCGATGATTTTTGATTCTGTTTTTAATTCATTTAGAGGAATAATTGCTTATTTCAGAGTTTTTAATGGCATAATAAAAAAAGGCCAGCAAATTAAATTTTTAAATACTGACAAAACTTATAATGCAGACGAGATAGGAGTTTTAAAAATGGAGTTGTCTCCAAAAAATGAATTACGATCTGGAGATGTTGGTTACATAATAAGTGGAGTAAAAAAGGCAAATGAAGTCAAAGTAGGGGATACTATTACTTCGCTTTTAGATCCTTGTGAAAATGCAATTCAGGGCTTCGAAGATGTTAAGCCAATGGTCTTTGCAGGAATGTATCCAGTGGAAACAGACGATTACGAAGAACTAAGGTATTCAATGGAAAAACTTCAGTTAAACGATGCCTCTTTAGTTTTTGAACCAGAATCATCGGCTGCTTTAGGATTTGGATTTAGATGTGGCTTTTTAGGAATGCTTCACATGGAAATTATTCAAGAAAGGTTAGAAAGAGAATTCAATATGGTTGTTATTACAACTGTCCCAAATGTTTCTTATAATGTGTTTCTAAAGAAGGAGTTAAAGGAGATTGTAGTTAATAATCCTTCTGAACTTCCAGAGCCTTCAAAATTAGAGTGGATAGAAGAACCTTATATAAAAGCACAAGTAATTACAAAAACAGATTATGTTGGTGCGGTTATGAATTTGTGTATTGAAAAAAGAGGAGAGTTAAATAACCAAGTATATCTAACTCAAGACAGGGTTGAACTAAGCTTTGAAATGCCTCTTTCGGAAATTGTATTTGACTTTTACGACAGGCTAAAATCTGTTAGTAGGGGCTATGCATCCTTTGATTATTCACCCGTTGGACACAAAAAATCCGATCTTATAAAATTAGATATTCTTTTAAACGCCGAGCAGGTAGATGCTCTTTCTGCATTAGTACATAGATCTAATGCATTTACACTTGGAAAAAGAATTTGTTTGAAATTGAAAGAACTTATTCCTAGGCAACAATTTGAAATACCTATTCAAGCAGCTATAGGAGCTAAAATAGTTTCAAGAGAAACTATAAAAGCTTTGAGAAAAGATGTAACCGCAAAATGTTATGGTGGGGATATCACTAGAAAAAGAAAGCTTTTGGAAAAACAAAAAGCTGGAAAAAAAAGAATGAGACAAGTTGGAAGGGTAGAAGTTCCACAAGAAGCATTTTTGGCTGTTTTAAAATTAGACTAGAAAAAAGCCCTCATTTGCATACTCCCATTGTGGACTGCTTTATTATCCTCCGATTTTCTTCCGTTATAATTAATTGATATCTGAATATTATTAGACATGTTTTTCTGAAAACCTATTCTCCATGTGGTATTTTGACCTACCTGAAGTCCTTCTAACATTTCAAATCCTATAGTGCTATTGCTTTCCCCTTTATAATTTATTTTAACAAAATGAATCTCTCCATTTAATAATCCTTTATCTCTTTTACTTTTTCTTAATTCAAATCCAAAATCTTGCAAATAAGCAGTCTCATTACCATATTCTACAGCATTTCTTTTTTCAGAATATCTACCATTAAATGCCAATCTAAATAATGTATTTGGTTGATAAGATATTCTATTATTTATTTCTCTATTTACAAGATTAAAATTTCTATTTTCCATATATGTTGACGAGTTTTTCTTTAATTCCCTATTGATTTGAGAGTTCAACATAAACTTTCTATTTAAATTCCAACGCAGTTTTATTTGCTCTTTATTGGTAGATTTAAAATCAGTACCGTTTATTAAAAGATTCTTATTAGCAAATAATTGATTAACTAATTCTAAGCTGTATTTAGAACTTGATCTATTAAAAAACAAACTATTTCTTAAGCTATTTGACATTTGTTCAATGATTGGATTATCTGCATTTACTAAAGGATTAATCAGTGTTTCAAAATCTAAATAATTTGTCTTTTTATTTGTGTTGATAGCAGTTTGATTGTAAAATTTATTAATAAATTTTTCTAAATATGTTTTCCCATTAGCTAACTTTCTAAAGTCAATATTTAAATTTTGATTATACTGGAAATTATAAATTTTTATGTAGCTATTATTCGGAGTAAATACTCTTATATAAGCTGCTTGATCACTGAAAGCAGCTACCTCAAATTCATTGAGTTCTTTTATGCTGTTTTCATTATAATCATTCCATGTGTAAATACCTTGTCCAGCAGGAACTTCTATATAAATAAATTCTTTTTGTAGCTCTAAGCCTGATCCAATTTCCAGGAATGAGTTTGTTGTAAGGCCACCCTTTAGTAATTTGAGATTATAACTGAGCCTACTTGCCAGAGAGTTTTCAGGTAATATGTCAGTTAGAGTAGAATCTAAAATTTGAAGCATTCTATATGAAATCGAATAATTTAGATTAAAATTTTTCTTTGATGAAATCCCTACTAGAAGTCCTGGACTAATAGCTTTTGTTGCTTTTTTGAGCAGTAAATCACTTTTAAACCAGTCGTATCTTTCTTGATAGAAAAATTGCAATTTGGACTTAGAAGAGTCCAAATTCTCAATAAATACTTTCCAGTCATAAAAACGATAGCTATTATTAACTAAAGTATCTGAGTTAAAAAATTTATTATTTTCATTAATATCTTTAAACCCTATTTTTAATTTCCTAATTGGAATAAATAAGTCAGTTTTATGTCTCAAAAAATCTGTACTATAAACACCATCTGACTTTAATAGACTTCCGTCAAATTTTACATTTAAATTTTTATTCCATTTAAATTTTAAATCATTTTTATATCCACTAAAGTCATTTTTAATTAAGAAAGAATTTAAACCATATTCAACCAACCCATTTTTTAAATACTCTAACTTAACTTTTGCTGAACTCAATAATTGATCGTTTTCAATAAATAATTCATTAATATTCCAATTTCTTTCAAATTCTACGTCCCTAAATCTTTCAATTCTTTTAAAATTTTTGGAAATACTTTCAATTCTATATTCTTGAACTAGATTCCACTTTTCTTTTAAATTATTTTTGTTCTCATACTTTATGAGTCCAGCAAAACCTATATTATCATTGTTATCTATATTAGAAAAAGTATTTAAATCCATATTGGAGCTGCTCAATTCATACTTTATAGAATTTTTCTTCCATAATGTTTCCCCGCCAAAACTTACTATTTGTCTTTTTTTTGGAGTAACTAATCTTTTTATAGGGCTGTAATCACCATTTTTTACTAAGCCAATTGATGGAATTGTATCTGGAGCAACCCATTCAAAAACTTTCCCAAGTGCGTTATTTGTTTTTAGATTATAGTTTCCATTTCCTTGCCCAACATTACTAAATGTTAATTGATACAATGCTTTTTCTTCATTGATTGAATAAATATATATTTCGTAATTTAAGGAATCAATTTTTTGGTACATATTTGAACTTTCACTAAATCCAATACTATCAATTCCAGATCCAACTGCTTGTTCGATATTGTCACCTATATTTTCTAGTACTAATCTATCTTCTAAATCAAAATCTTGTTGAAGAGATTGGTTCTTGCTATCCTGTTCTCCATATCCATAAATATAGAATGTAGAATTATTTTTTTTAAATGTTGTAGATGACTGCAAAAGAGATCTTGCATAATTCTTATCACTGTATTGAAACTCTACTATTATTCTTTTATCTTTTGTAATTAAATTTTTTGCAGTAAAACTGATTTCGGATGTATTATAATCAATAATATAATCGTTGTTTTGTCCTCTTTTAAGTAGGGCTCCATCTACATAAACATTTTCTGTCCCACTTAAAATAATTATAAAATTTTCATTTTCATTTCCAAATAATCGATAGGGCCCTTGGTTACCTTCAATTCCTTGGATTACATTTCTTCCAAATTTTCCTTTACTAACTGAAGCACTATTTTCTGTATTAATTTCTGTGTTTTGATTATTTTTAATTGAATTTTCTAATTTAATTCCTTGTCCTCTTTTATTATATTTTATAAAATAGCCTTCCTTGTTTTTAGTCCAAAAATCTCCAGCCGTTAACTTCCATTTGTCGGCTAAAACTTGAATAAATACTTTGTCAAAATCTTGAAGTTGTTGCGTATTTCCCTGAGGTTGAATAGGTATGTTATCATCTGTAATAGACGCTAAAATTTTTAGTTTAGGAGAAATCATTCCTGAAACCTGTAGATTAAGGTTAGAGTTAAGAGAAAAGTCTTGATTGTTTCCAATCATAATTCCCCTTGAAATACTTCCGGTTCTATTTAAACTGGTTCCTTGAAAAAGGTTTTCTGATTCGCTTTTCTTAGATAATCCAACAGACTGGTAATATTGCTTGTCTTTGAAAGATCTGTTTAAACTAATCGGGTGTATGAAATGTTTTTTATTAAAATCTATTAGTAATGGATGATATTTAAAGATTACTGAATCATTACGGTTCCCAAAAAATATAACTTTTCCCCTTAAGGGTAATAATTTATATGCTAAAGAATCAATTTTTTTATTTGAAATTATTGCGTGAAATGTTATTGGATTTATAGAGAATGTATCAATTGTTATTGTGTCTTTATCAATATATCTTTTGGAAGTTAAGATTTCATAGTCAAAACTTTGGCTGTAATTCAAATTTAAGATTACACAAAAAATAATAGACAGTATTTTTTTATTGACCATTTTGAATTTAATGAAACTCAAATAAGCTTCAAATTTGAAACGTAAGATATGTAGATTTGTTTTTATCCAAATAAATAAAAAAGCATTTTTCTTATTTGTATATGGTTGATTTTTAAAAGAGCATTGTTTATAAGTATAAATTTATTACGATTTCTTTATACAATTTGGAGCCATTTTTGTTAAAATAAAAGTATGATAAAATTTATTTTAAGATCAATATTAATTTTTTTAATAATTTTTCAAAGCTGCGTTCCTGCTAGAAAATTTGAAGAAGTTTCGAAAAAACAAGAGGTTTGTTCTGTAGAGCTTAAGTCTCTTAAAACTTTAAAAACAGAACTCCAAACTGAAAACACTGAATTAAATTCTGAAAACGACAGGTTAACTAAACTTTCATCAAGATTAATTAAAGATACTACCATGCTAGGGAAGTCTCTAAGAATGAAGGAGAGGCAATATGATAAAATAGGGGTTCTCAATCAAAGAATTCAAGAACAATTAGAACTTCTTCAAAAAGGGCAATCTTTTGAAAAACAAAAATTGATGGAGAAGTTAGAAAAAAGAAAATCTGACTTATTAAAGTCCGAAGATAAATTACGAGATTTTGAAATTGAATTAAATAATAAGAAAAACAAAATTAGTATTAATGATCTTGGCTATTTAATTGGACCAATTTTAAATGCTGGTGGAAGATTGGGCAAATCTGAATATGCTACAGAAGTACTATCATCAACTAATGATAAAATCATAAATGATAAGTGTAAGGAATTAATAAGATTGAATGAAAAAAGAAAAGAAATTGAAAATTTAATATTAAATGAGATTAATTTTAAAAAAATTGAAGAAAATAATAAAGATGTAATTATCTACTATAGTCCAAATATTAACGAGGGTTTGATTGGCATTATTGCAGCAAGATTGAAAGATTTTTTTAACAAACCAGCTATTGTTATAACTTCATCTAATAATTTATTAAAAGGATCTGCAAGATCAGTTTATAATTATAATATTGGTCGTGTAATTAAAAATTTACTAGATCAAGGTATAATTCTAAAAGGTGGTGGCCATAATATGGCTGCAGGATTTACACTAAATAAATCTAGTCTAAAAGATTTTGAAAACTACATATTAAAAGATTTTTTAAAATCTAATACAATAAATCATAATAATTTCTCATACGAATCAGAAATTTCGTCACTCGCATTAAACAAAGATTTTTATGAACATATAAGGAAATTAGAACCTTTTGGGACAGGCAACCCAGTGCCAACATTTCTTATAAAAGACTTAAAAATAATTAAACCTGTATTATTAAATAACAAGCACATATCTACAATACTAAAATCAAAAATAGGATATTCGATTAAATCAATATCATTTAATTCTATTAACACTAAGATTGGTGAATACTTAATGAGTTATAAAAATAGCATTAATGTAATAGGTCAAATCAATGAAAATATCTGGAATAATAAAAAAACTCTTCAATTAACTATTAGAGACCTTATCCTGTAGCTTAATTTCACTTGATAAA
>ENA-ORDA01003660-ORDA01003660.1-marine-metagenome-genome-assembly--contig:-NODE-3660-length-10603-cov-8.892267_pt1 | contig 10603 bp, 8 predicted proteins | sample MGYA00237778_ERZ508506 | MGnify/ENA primary metagenome ERZ508506 (study PRJEB26177, sample SAMN06267891) | marine metagenome | isolation source: Monterey Bay, California, USA | place: Pacific...
TTTGATGCAAAAGACCCTGATAAATTATTAAGAGAGTATTTAACCGCTACTGAGAAAGGGCTAGATGAAGAGGATATTGATTCAATGATGGAAGATTACTTCTATGATGAAGACCTTGACCAAGAGTCTGATGTTAGAAGGGTTAAACTTTTAAAAAAGAAAACTATTGCTAAGGCCAAAGATTATTTTGAAGCTGAAAAAGAAAAATATGGAACATCCCTTGAGTCAAGTGGGTTATCCTTTTCTTCGGAAGAACAAGAAGAGTTGGAGGTGTATAAGCAGTATGTTAGTGAGGCTAAGACTAAAGACGAAGAAATATTGCGTAAAGCCGATTGGTATAAGCAAAAGACTTCAGAAGTTTTCGGAGGCGAGTTCAAAGGTTTTGAGTTTACTGTTGATGGAGACAAAAAAGTTAATTTCAAGCCGGGGGAAACAAGTGAGTTATTAAATAAGCATCAATCACCTCAAGACTTTGTAAAGGATTACTTAGACGAGGATGGTATGCTTAAGGATTCAGTTGGATACCACAAGTCATTAGCCGTGGCAATGAACCCTGACAAGTTTGCTAAGTTCTTTTATGAGCAAGGTAAGGCTGAAGGAAAGGATGATGTAATGAAACAGACTAAGAACGTGAATATGTCTGCAAGAAATACACCTGAATTTTCATCACAAGGGGGAACGCAAGTTAGAGCCGTCAATCCCGACTCAGGACGTGGCTTGAAAATAAGGAGCAATAAGAAAAATAATTAATATTAAAAATTAGAAAAAATGGCAGGACAAGTAAATGCAACGCCCGGATTCGATTTGCAGCCAAGTGCATCGCAAACACCGTTATCCACAAATTATATTACCAACTTTGATTTCTTAAATCAGTATCTTCCTGATACATACGAGAAAGAATTCGAGCGTTATGGTAACAGAACAATTTCATCTTTCCTACGATAGTAGGTGCAGAGATGCCTTCTAACTCAGACCTTATCAAATGGGCAGAGCAAGGAAGACTACACATTAAATATGTAAACTGTACAACTACAGTTTTAGTAAACGCAGATACAACTACGTTTACGATTAACGATACATTAAATCCTGGTACAGGAGGTATCGCTATAAGAGTAGGTCAAACAATAATGTTGACGCCTAAAACTGTTGCTGCTTTAGCTACAGCTACAGTAAACAAAGCAATTGTAACTGCTGTTGATACTGCTGCAGGGACTATCGAGGTAGCGTTCTACGAAGCAAACGGTATGAGTAACAGTGATGCTGCTACTATCTATGAAGTATTTATCTATGGTTCTGAATTCAAAAAAGGAACTACAGGAATGGAAGGTTCTTTAGAGGCTGACGATGAAATATTCGAAAACTCTCCAATTATCTTAAAAGATAAGTACGCAGTATCAGGTTCTGATATGGCTCAAATTGGATGGGTTGAAGTAACTACTGAAAACGGAGCTAACGGATACCTTTGGTATTTGAAGTCTGAGCATGAAACTCGTTTGAGATTTGATGACTACTTGGAAACTTCAATGATTGAAGCTGTTCCTGCTGCTACTGGTTCAGGTGCTGCTTCAGTGTCAAGCTTAAGTAACGTAGGAAACAAAGGTTCTGAAGGTGTATTCTATTCTGTTGAAAACAGAGGAAATGTATGGGCAGGAGCTAACCCTACTACTTTAGGAGACTTTGATACTATCATTCAAAGATTAGATAAGCAAGGTGCTATTGAAGAGAATGTATTATTCTTGGATAGAGAATTTGGTTTCAATATCGATGATATGTTAGCAGAGCAAAACTCTTACGGTTCAGGAGGTTCATCTTACGGTCTTTTCGATAATGACAAAGATATGGCTCTTAACTTAGGATTCACAGGATTCAGAAGAGGATACGATTTCTACAAGTCAGATTGGAAGTACTTAAACGACCCAACAATGAGAGGTGGATTAGCAACAGGAGCTGTAAGCGGACTATTAGTTCCAGCAGGTTCTACATCTGTTTATGACCAAGTTATGGGGAAAAACGCTAAGAGACCATTCTTACACGTTAGATACAGAGCTTCTGAAACTGAAGACAGACGTTACAAGACATGGATTACAGGTTCAGCAGGTGGTGCACAGACTAGCGATTTAGATGCTATGGAAGTGAACTTCTTGTCTGAGAGAGCTGTATGTACTTTAGGTGCAAACAACTTCTTCTTATTCCAAGACTAAGTATAAAAACTAAAGGTAGGGGTCGCAAATTGCGACCTCTATTTTTTATTATAAATCAAATAACAATTATATCAAATGACAAAGAAAAAAACAAAAAGTGTAGATAAGTTCTACAAACTAACAAGAGAAGCAGCTCCTCTTTCTTACATGCTGCCTACAAGGAACTCAAGAAAGTTTCCTTTAATGTATTTTGACGAAGACACCAACTCTAACAGAGTACTTCGTTACTCATCAAACCAAAAGACACCATTTGAAGATGAACAGGATGATAATGCAATATTACAGCCTGTGATATTTGAAGACGGAATGTTAAGCGTTCCAAGAACAAATCCAGTGCTTCAAGAGTTTTTACACTACCACCCACTTAATGGGGTTAAGTTCGTAGAGATTGACAATGAAAAAGATGCCTCAATAGATGTTGAAATACTCAACCTAGAAATTGATGCACTTATAGCTGCAAAAGAACTTGACGTTAATATGCTTGAAAATATAAGCAGAGTACTATTTGGAAGAGACACATCAAAAATGTCTACTGCTGAGGTAAGGCGTGATATATTGGTTTTTGCAAAAAGAGAACCTGAATATTTCTTAGACACACTGACAGACCCTAATTTACAATTACAGGGTAATGTTCAGTTGTTTTTTGATAAAGGTTTAATATCTTTCAGAAAAAATAATACAGAGGTGTGGTACAACACATCCTCAAACAAAACAAGAATGTTAACAGTTCCTTATGGAAATGATTCCAAGGAGACGGTAGCTTCTTACTTATCAAGTGACGATGGTCTAGAATCATTGAAAATGCTTGAAAATTTATTATAAGAATAATAATTAAAAATATACACAGTAGAGAGAGGGGCATTTTTATGCTCCTCTTTTTTTTTGCTTATCTTTGTAAAAAAGCAAAGGATGATAAACACAGTTAGAAATACGGTACTGTCTGTACTAAACAAAAATAACTACGGATATTTATCTCCATCAGATTTTAACTTGTTTTCAAAGCAAGCTCAGATGGATATATTTGAAAGTTATTTTTATCAGTATAACTACCAGATAAACAAGGAAAATAAACGCTCTTCAGGAACAGGATATGCGGATATTACAAAGGGATTAGAGGAAGTAATTGATGAGTTTAGTAAAACAGACTACCTTAGATATAGTAACGCTAATAAATTTTTCTTACCATCGTCAACTACAACGGGAGAGGATTACTATTTAATTAATAAAATATTAGCCTACCAGACGTTTAGAGTTAACGGAACTATCACATCAGTTTCTGCAAATCAATTAGTAGACTTAACAGCTACTTTTACGGCTACTGTAGCTATTGGAGATGTTGTGGTTAACACCACCACTTATTCGTCAGCAGAAGTAACTGCAATAGTGAGCGACACGGTTCTATCCTTAGATGGTGATATATTTACATCTTTACCAGGAGATTATTCTATATTCTCATCGGTTCAGAACGAAGCAGAGAGGGTAGGTCATAGCAAAATAACAATGCTTAATAGTAGTCCGTTTACAGCACCATCTGAAATATTCCCTGTTTACACAGAGGAGTCAGGAGCAGCTACAATCTTTCCTAAGAATATGAAAAACGATGGGCAGGTATTGGCTCAGTACATTAGGTATCCAAAAGAACCAAAGTGGACTTATATTGTTTTAGCAAATGGTGAGCCTGCATTTGATGCAAGTCAATCTGACTATCAAGACTTCGAGCTTCCATTGGATGACGAGGTTACACTGGTGACTAAGATATTGCAGTACGCAGGTATTTCAATAAGAGAAGCAAGCGTATCACAATTCGCAAATGGAGAAGAACAAAAAGAAAATCAAACACAAGCATAATGGCATATATATCGCAATATGAATACTACGAGAACGGAGGAGCAAACCCAGAAAATGAAAACTGGGGTTCTTATCAGTACGTTACACTTAAGGACATAGTAAACAACTTCATGCTGATGTACGCAGGAAACCATTCATTAATAAATAATGAAGAGAGGTATAAGGTTTTGTTTCACGCTAAAAGGGGTGTGCAAGAGCTGAATTACGATGCGTTTAAGGAAATAAAAGCGTTAGAGCTTAATGTGTCTGACTTACTTAGATTTGTTTTACCGCCTGATTACGTTAACTGGGTAAGAATTTCTTTATATAAGGATGGCGTATTGAGACCACTTACAGAAAATATTCAAGCAACATCTTCTGACGCTTATCTTCAGGATAACGACTACAGAATACTTTTTGACATTGACGGAAATGTTTTAAAGCCAGAATTTTCTTTCTTAGACACAGATAGGATAGCAGGAACTAAAAAAAGTATTTACTTGGGTGACGGTGCTTATAATGGGAAAGATGGTTACAATATTGACGGTGCTTGGTATTTTGATTACAGCATAGGTGCTAGATATGGTTTAAATACTGAGACTGCGAATTCAAACCCTACGTTTAGGATAGATAAAAAGTCTGGAGTAATAAACTTTAGCTCTAGCATGGCAGGTGAACTATGTGTATTGGAATATGTTTCGGATGGTATGGAGAACGGAGACGAATCAAGTATTAGTGTAAACAAGATGTTTGAGGAGTTTATTTATGCGTATATCAGGTACTCTATACTTAATTCTAAGTTAGGAGTTCAAGAGTATGTTGTAAATAGGGCTAAGAAGGACAAATCATCACTTCTAAGGAACGCAAAAATTAGAATCAGCAATATACACCCAGGGAGACTTTTAATGAACATGAGAGGTCAGAATAAGATTATAAAATAATATGGCAAATATAACTAGAAGTTTTACCAAGGGTAGGATGAATAAGTCTACCGATGTGCGTCTTATGCAAGACGGTGAATATATTGATGCATTAAACGTAAGGGTTAACTCTACGGAGGGGAACAATGTTGGTTCTATAGAAAACTCATTAGGAAACCTATCACTAACTAATTTAACTTATACTGACGGAACTCCGTTAAGTGTTGATGCTAGATGTATTGGAGCTTTTGAGGATGGTTCAAACGAGAGATTATTTTGGTTTGTTCACGACCCATCATTTACGGTTGGAGCTACTGGAAAGCTTGATTTGATACTATCATTTGATACCAAGACTAATTTTTTAAATTATCACGTTATAAGCATTGATGATGGAGGTGGTGTAGATACCACATTAAATTTTAATCCTGAGTATTTAATAACAGGTATTGATTTGATTGAAAACTTATTATTTTTTACTGATGACTATAACGCTCCGAGAAAGATTGATGTAGATATTAGCTATGCGTTTCCTACCCTAAACATTGACACTGATTCTCTTGTTTTTGCTGAGTCTATCCTTGTAATAAGAAAACCTCCAGTTACTTCTCCTACTATTCAGATGTTAGATATAGTTCAGGATGTAAACTATATGGAAGACAGGTTTGTTTGCTTTGCGTACAGGTATAGATATTCGAATAACGAATACTCTGCAACGTCACAGTTTTCAGGACCTGCATTTTTTCCGAAAAACTTTCTTTTAAGTAACGAGAACTATCTTAATGAAGGTATGGAGAATAGGTATAATGCAGCCGTAATAACTATTGATACAGGAGGACCTTTAGTTGTTGGAATAGACTTGTTATTTAAAGATGCTGATGACCCTATTATTAGAGTTATAGAGAAAATAGACAAGAAACAAAAAGGATGGGGAAATAATCAATCAAAAACTTATACTTTTGATAACAGTAAGATTTACACAATACTTCCTGATTCAGAAATACTAAGGTTATACGACAACGTACCTAGGTTTGCGAAAGCTCAAACTAGAATGAGTAATAGACTTATTTATGGAAATTACATAGATGGTTACGACTTAAAAGATATTAACGGTCAAGATTTGAATCTAAAGTATTCTACCAAGTTACTTTCTGAAGATGTGGTTTCTGACGGTATGCCTGTCACAAAAACTTCTACCACGTATAACATACCTTCTGCATTACCAACAGTTACTGTAGCAGACGGAGTAGTTAATTTTGATTTAACATCTTTAGCAGCCATAGACCCCTTGACAGGGAACACTAAGTTAGTATCAGGGTCTTCAATCAATTTTAATATTGATTTTTTAAATTCCACTTATGCAGGAACTCCTGTTCTACCTACTACAAGAAACTCTTTTTCTGTCAGTTTTTTATTTAACTTAAACAGGAATTATACTTCAGTTATTGATTTAGCTACAAGCACAGAGTTTTTAGATAGAGTAGGAACTAGTTTAAATATACTGCCTGTATATGACCTTGGTAATCCTACGTCATGTTCAGGAAACACCTTTACAGATGCATACAACTGTGCCGTACCTAATATGCTTCACAATAGTGTAGCGTATACAAAATATCAAAGTGGAGTAAACACACCAGGAGACCCTATAGAAATATCTATACCTTCTACTAATGTAATAGGAATGAAGTTTCCTGCTATGAATTATGTTCAAGACCCATTAAATCCAACAGTAGATTATTTTTGGAATTATTTTTATGTTTATTCAGCATCTTCTACATTTTTTAAATTTAGTGCTAACAAAAGCTTACATAGTGACAGGGGATATGAAATAGGTATCGCTTACATGGATGATTTTAATAGGTCAACTACAGCGTTAGTAAGTAATAGAAATACAGAACACGTTCCTTGCTCTGCTTCAGATTTAAAAAACAGCATACAAGTTAACATACCACCAAGCCAAAAACCGCCAGGGTGGGCTACTAGATATAAGTTTTTAATAAAGCCTGATAAAAAAGGATACGAAACTATATACACTCAGCTTTATTTTAATGAGTCAGGAACTGCATTTACTTATTTTTTACTAGAAGGAGAGAACGCTAGAAAAGTAGAGGAAGGAGATACGTACACTATAAAAACTGACGCAGGAGGACCTTTGGATACATGTGGTAGTGCAACTGTATTAGAAAAAAAAGCACAGCAAGAAGGTTTTATAACTACAAAGTCAGGAATCGACCCTCCTTCAGGGGTTTATATGAAAATAAATTCATCAGATTTAAGCACTATAAATTCTTCAAGTGTTGTTTGGCAAGATAAAGATTCCAAGCAAGCAACAGTAAGGTATGCAGGAACTGTTATTAGCTTATCTACTAATAACTTAGCTATTCCTGTAAACACTAAGATAAGAATTAAGTTTCAATATACTAGAGTAGGAGATAGTTTTTTAGGGTTAATTTCAAGATGTGAAGAAAGGTCTTACACATTTGACGAAACTTTTACATCAAGTGCTAACTATGCAGATGTTGAGGCGTGGTTTATTGGTGATGGGATTCAGTCTAGTATTAATAACGGAACAGGAGTTCCTGCGAATTCGTCTGGAGGTAATTGTCCACCAAATAATTTGTTCCTACCTCCACGGAACAATACATGCGATAACTACTGGTATTTTACCTTTATTTCAGGAATTTTACACCTTAATATTACAACCACTACAGCTTGCGGAAGCAATACAAAAAATCAAGTAAACGCAAGTGGAGAGATTACTATATATCAAGCTAATAGTGGAATAATATTTGAAACTCAGCCTTTAGACGCTTTACCAGATGTTTTTTACGAATCAAGTCAATCATTTCCAATCACAGGAGGTTTTCATGAGGGTAATTTACAAAATCAAAGCAATATACAGTCTGCAATTATAAATACAGATTTTTTTAACTGCTACACTTTCGGTAACGGAGCTGAGAGTTATAAGATTTTAGATTCTATAACAGGCAGAACTTTTAGTTTAGGGAACAGAGTACTGTCTGTTTCTGCAGAAGATTATAAGGAGGCTGACAGATTTGCTGACCTTACTTATAGTGGGGTTTATAACGATGAAACTAACGTCAATAAACTAAACGAGTTTAACTTAGGTCTTCTTAACTTTAAACCATTAGAGGATTCTTTTGGAGAAATTCAAATTCTTGATGGTAAGAAAACTAATGTCTTGGTATTACAAGAAGATAAAATCTCCTATGTACTAGCAGGGAAGAATATTCTTTCTGATGCAGGCGGTGGAAGTGCTTTAACTTCTGTTCCACAGGTATTAGGGCAACAAGTCACAAAGACTGAGGAGTATGGTATAAGCAATAACCCTGAGAGCTACGTGAAGTGGGGATTAGATAAATTCTTTACTGACGCAAAAAGAGGAGCTGTACTACAAATGAAAGGTGTAGACGAGACTGCTGGAGACCAACTAAAAGTAATATCTGAACAAGGTATGCGTTCTTGGTTTAGAGACTTGTTTATCAATGAATTTAATACTCAAAAGCTAGGAGGGTTTGACCCTTATATGAATGAGTATGTATTGTCTTCAAACGATATATTATTGCCTGCTGAGGTAGGATGCTCTGATTGTAATGACTTTAGAGTTATTGATGTTCAGTCAACTAATGATTATACATACTGCGTAGATGTAGGGAATATAGTTGGATTCACTGAAGTTAGGTGGAATATCCCTGGGTTAATTGAAGATGTTACTATTGATGTTGTTTACAACTCGGTAACTTACACATCAGGTGCTGTTACTGTACCAGGAAGTATAAGTATACCTAAAAGTCTTGCTGGGCAAACTCAATTTGATATAACTATAAGCACTACAGGTTCAGTACTTGGTTTAGAGGTTTTTGTAGGATGCCCAGACCCTAACAACGTGAGTATAACGTGGGCTATTATCACTAGTAGTAATCAGGCAGGTACTTTAGCAAATGTTGGAGTTGGCTATGTTGACGGAACTTTTCAGTCACCACTAACCTCAACAGACGTTCCTTTTATTGTTTCGGATGGTATTCCAGGCGCAAGTTTATTTGATACGTTCTCAGGACCTCAAGGGAGTCCTTCTATACCAACGGATGATTCAGAGGTTACTATGTTTGTACAGAACACGAATAACACTTCTTTTAATTTCGATGTAAACACGAATAGGTTTATGTATTTCAGAAGTCCTAATGTGTACGAAAACAATCCGACTGATATAAACTATCTTTTGACGAATGCTACGGAAGCTTTAAACCCTGTTGAGACAGAGGATGGTGTTTCGGTTACATTCGGAATGCCACAGAATGAAGCAAACAATGTCTACCTAATATGGGATTTAAGAGAGAAGACTCCATTGTTTTTATCTTACTCTACGGTTGATGCTGCTGACGCTTGTTGCGGATACTTGTGTGATGAAGTTTGCTCTGAGTATCAGATAGTAAATACCACTTCAAACATAGTGTTTTACAGCTACCAAGACTGCGATACAGGGGTAACGGTAGAAGAAACTATTGCAACTGGAGAAATTAAGACTGTATGCTCAAGGGTACTACCTTACACTGAAGAGGTTATAGAGGGAGTGAATATTACTTACACAAGATGCGGATGCTCATCATAAAAAAATAAACATGTCAACAAACGCAACATACTACATAAACGCTGAGACTTTTACTGAAGCCTCGGCTGTTTTTACCGATTCAGAGCTAACAGTATTAGCTGCTGATGGATTTTACTCAGACAGTAATGTCTCAAGAGAGCAATTAAACGGTGTATTATTACCAGCTCTAGAATGTCAAACCTGTCCTTAACAAAAATATATGCCAAATTACACGTTAACATACGCTGATAGCGTACAAGGATTTCCTTCATTTTATTCCTTTTCTCCAGACTGGATGATTGGTATGAATAACTACTTCTATACTTTTAAGGGTGGAAACCTTTACAGGCATAATGTAAATCCTGTTAGGAATAACTTTTACGGGATACAATACACCACTACGATGAAGAGTGTGTTTAACAAATCTCCTTTAGAAAATAAGTTATTTAAAACTATAAACTTAGAGGGAGATACGTCTTGGGGTGTTACTCTATCAACAGACTTACAAAACTCAGGTTTTATTGAGTCGCCTTGGTTTGAAAAAAAGGAATCTTCTTGGTATGCTTTCGTTAGAAACTCAGGAGGAAATCCTGCTACACTAGACCAATACTCTTTACGTTCATTGAATGGTATCGGTACTTCGTCAAATGTTTCAGGTACTGCGTTAGCTACCGTAATAGACTTTTCAATATCTCCATTAATATCAATAGGAGGAACACTAAGTGTTGGAGATTTCTTTTACTTCGTAACAGGGGCTTCGCCAACAGTTCCAGGAACACCAGCGTATGCAGGAAAAGTAACTGCTGTAAACATAGATTTACCTGCAGGAATTAATCAGGTTATTATTGACACTACAGTTCCAGGTACTACCCTTATACCAAGCACAACGGAGTACTTTATGTCGTTAAAGGATTCTGTCGCTGAATCTCACGGGGTTCTAGGGCATTATTGTTTATTTGATATGACAAACAATGAAACAGATAAGATTAGTTTGTTTGCTGTTGAGAGTGAGATAATGAAGAGTTATCCATAAAAAATGTTATATTTGT
>ENA-ORDA01003661-ORDA01003661.1-marine-metagenome-genome-assembly--contig:-NODE-3661-length-10603-cov-4.261353_pt1 | contig 10603 bp, 14 predicted proteins | sample MGYA00237778_ERZ508506 | MGnify/ENA primary metagenome ERZ508506 (study PRJEB26177, sample SAMN06267891) | marine metagenome | isolation source: Monterey Bay, California, USA | place: Pacific...
TATGCACGGCGTGCGCGTATCGCCTCCGCACGTTGCGCCCGTGTCAGTCGCTTGGCTGTGGTCTTGCGGACACGCTTGCGTGAGTCCAGCGTACCGCCGGCCGCCTCGACAGCGCGGGTGCGGTCAGCCATGCGAGCCTCCGTGATGGTGGCGCGGTACATGCCCAGCAGGTCAGGGTCCATTACGCTGTCACCGAACGCTGACGATGGTTCCTCCGAATCACTCGAGCGCGACTCAGTGCCGCGTGCATCGAGGTCACGACAGTAGCGGTATCCGATGCCTGCGTCGGTGTGCATCTCTCGACGCTCGGGTGAGCGGGCCGAGTAGATCTTGCTACCGACTGACGTGGTTGATCCCTCGACGACGTCGCCTGTGCTTGTGAGTGCGTCCAGTTCGTGTGTGACGTATGCAATGACGTGGGCTTCGTGTGCTGTGGTGTGGTTGTAAGTCATGTCGTTCTCCGTGTGTGGCGCGTACGCCGTGTGTGTGAAGTGCATTGTAAAGATCTGTCCAGCGAATGCAAGCGGTAATATTCACACTCATGGTTGGCGGCTCACTCCACGCAGTGGCGATGTCGACTCACAGCCGAACGAATCGAACTGGTCGCCCTGCGCGCGCGCGTGCGTGTCGCGACTAGAGGCTCGTGTGTGCGTGCGTGCGCGTAAGTGCTCGTACGGGTGCCGCACGTCTCTTCCTCCGCCCTCGAATGTGAGCGCTTACTAACATAACTCAGAGGCATACAGCAGTCATATATGGCCACCTAAGCGTGTGTATAACCCTGTGGATAACCTGTGGATAAGTCTGTGGATAACCTGTGGATAACTTTGAGGCCGCCGGGGGGCCCAATTCGCGGGACAAAACGCCGGGGTCGCGCCTCCGCTTGCAAAGGTGCCGTTTGGGTCTCCAGTGGGAACCTTTCGACGCCTAGTTGCCTCCAGTTATAGCCTGTAGTTATAGCAGGAAAGCCTTATATAGCCTAGGTTTACCGCATAATGCAACGACGAGGTCCCATAATGCGAAAGGTCAGCCCCAGATAGCGACAGTCTTGCCTTAAGTACCCTCTGTTTTACAGAAGTTGCACCCTATAAGGTCCTGATCTCGGAATACTATGTAAGACCTACGTTATCATTGGCTAACTAAAGACCACACAAGCTACTTAAGCAACCTCTAGCAACAAGCAAGAAGCTAGACTGTGCATCAAGCTTGCTGTTCTGGCTTAAGTTAGTCTTACGTATAGCTTAAGTTAGGCTTAAGTATAGGCTTAAGTAAGACTTAAGTAAGTAGGTCGTCGTTAATGAAGGATCAGGGTAGCTAGACCGGGTTACGGCCTCTCATATTGGAGGAGGTCGTTAAGGATGGCACCCCCCTTCTACTTATTCGTTCCATAACCTAGGTCGAGGAGACAGCATGGCTAGCAAAGCAGGAAGAGTAGGAGCAAGAAAAGGACTGAGCGCCAAGAAGAGTACACAAGAGAAGCTCGATGACCTCAGAAACGGTAAGGTCGCAGGACTAGGAAAGCCCACTAAGAAGCCTACGAACACAGACGGGCCTCAGTCGCCTGATCCTAGGCCTGAGCCTAAGCCGACCACAAGCGATTGCGGTGGATGGGGCGGCGTAACCAACCAGAAGACTAACAGCAGAGGCGGTCGAAGAGGTCGCTAGTACAGGAGGTCGATCATGGATACTGAAGTAAGTAAAGGTGGTCGGCCTTCCCGCCAAGACCTAGACAACACAGCCAACATGACTAAGCGTGAGCAAGCCTCCGCTCTTAAGGAGTTCCGTAAGCGTCTGTTACTGAACCCCCGTAGTCCTAAGCTCCTAGAGAAGATGTTCGACACAGCCTTCGACGATGAGCACAAGCAACAGGGTCTGGCGATGAAGCTCCTAGCTGATCGTCTTATGCCACTAGCTGGCTTCACAGCGGATGGAAAGACTAATGCACAGGTGTCTATTAATATCAGTGGTCTTAATGATGGTGACGGCAGTAGTGTCGTCATCGATGGGAGCACAGGCACAGTGGAGAACGACGATGAGTCCTAAGAAGCCTGCGTTGGATCTAATAGCCTCCAAGGAATCCGGAGGAGACTACAACATACTGGTCGGAGGCGAGCAAGCCCCGCTGGATCAGCTAACAGTACGAGAGGTACTGGCCCTCCAGAAGGCAATGAAGAAGCATCCAGATCGTTACTTGAGTTCAGCCCTAGGTAAGTACCAGATCAAGGAGTCCACTCTTATGTCACTGGTCCACATACCCGTGGGCACAAACGAGGACGGCTCCATCAAGTACGCTAAAGACAAGGACGGCGAGCTCAAGCTCCGGAACCCTACTGACTTCAACCTCGACACTATCTTTGATGCTAAGGCTCAGGAGTTCGCAGGTGAGGCTCTGTACGACAGACGTATGGAAGCGGCTAACCAAACAGCCGTAGACCTCGGAATGCCCCTAGAGGTAGCCCAAGCATTAGAGCTATCAAAGGAGTGGGCCAGCCTGCCTGACCCCCGCACAGACAAGAGTTACTACGATGAAGACGGAGTCAACAGCTCCTTCCACACTAAAGAAGAAGTCTACAATAGCCTTAACACGCTACAAGCTAGACCCTCACGACCCTCGCGATAACACACACACATGCACAGGAGACAAGAATGACCATCGGTCCTAACCGTTCGCCAGCACTGAGCAACAGGAAGGTATGGAGACCTCTGAATACAATAGGCATTTACTTCATAGCTCTAGTAGTCGGGATGACTCTAGGCTACACACTCGCTGTTCTATAGGCCTAGGAGGTCTCATATGGCCTCGTTAGATCTCAGGTTACTGAAGTGGCAACAAGAAGTTATCAACGACCCATCACGCTTTAAGGTCATCGCGGCAGGCCGTCGCTGTGGTAAGACTTACTTCGCGGCTATCACGCTGATCCTAGCGGCTATGGACGGCAACCCCGGCGGTGTCATGTACATCGGCCCCACGCAGGGACTCGCAAGGGACCTCATGTGGGATCTGCTTAAGGAGCTGGCCGGAGATATTATTGAATCCTCGAACATCAACAACCTCGAGATAGTGCTCAGTGGTGGCAATAAGATAGCCCTCAAGGGCTCGGATCGACCCGACACGCTCCGCGGCTACTCGCTGAAGCACCTCGTTTGTGATGAGTTCGCCTTCTTCAAGGAAGGTGTATTCGATACTATTCTCCGGCCAGCCCTTGCAGACCGTAAGGGTACGGCTATGTTCATCTCTACACCTGAGGGCCGTAACGGCTTCTACGATGTGTACATGAACGGCGAGTTAGGCAAGAAGGATTGGAAGTCATGGCACCTCACTACGCACGATAACCCCATGATTGACCCTGAGGAGATCGCCGCCGCTAAGGAAACGATGGCGGGCTGGCAGTACCGTCAGGAGTTCGAGGCCTCGTTCAATGCTAAGGGATCTGAGTTCTTCAACACAGAGGAGTTCACGTACTACGACGAGCGCCCTGAGAGCGCGATGGGCTCGTACTACATAGCGGTCGATCTGGCTGGCTTCGAGTCCGACAGAGGACAGAAGACTAAGCGCAGGGACAACTCAGCTATGTCGGTCGTGTACGTCACGGACGCAGGCACATGGTACGTCGAGGACATCCAGTACGGACGCTGGACCCTCGATGAGACGTGTCAGAAGATCTTTGATGCGGTCGCTAAGTACAAGCCCATTAGCGTGGGCATAGAGAAAGGCATCGGCCAGCAGGCTGTCATGAACCCACTGAACGACATAATGCGTCGGACGCACCGTGTGTTCCGTATTGAGTTACTGACGCACGGGAACCAGAAGAAGGAAGACAGGATCCTTTGGGCCCTCCAAGGTCGCTTTGAGCACGGCAAGATCAAGCTCAAGACGGCACCTTGGAATCCAGCACTAGTTGATGAGGCCAGCGGCTTCCCCTCTAGTCTGGTCCACGATGACCTAATCGATTCGCTTGCCTACATAGATCAACTCGCAGTGGTGCCTTATGCCACAGACCTAGACATGGAAGACGACTACGTCCCTATGGACGCAATAGCAGGATACTGATATGAGTGAAGAAGACATCTTTCAAGACGACGTAGACGGCACCGTAGCCTCAGAAGGCGAGCTAGCCGAATGGGTCATGGGTAAGTGCCAGACATGGCGCGATCACTACGAGAGTAACTACAGCGGCAAGCACGAAGAGTACATGCGACTGTTCCGTAACAAGTGGTCCAAGGAAGACTCAGAGCGAGACAGCGAGCGTTCTAAGCTCATAGCTCCTGCCCTCGCGCAGGCTGTTGAGTCCAACGTAGCTGAGGTCGAGGAGGCCACGTTCGGGCGCGGTAAGATCTTTGACGTCCGCGATGACATAGCTGATGAGCAAACGGCTGACATGGTGTTCCTCCGTAAGAAGTTACACGAGGAGTTCCACCACGCCCGCGTACGTAGTGCTGTCGGTGAGGTACTCATTAATGCGGCTGTGTACGGCACAGGTATCGCAGAGATCACCATCGAAGAGCGTAAGGTATACACCCCCGGCACTCGTCCTATGATGGACGGAGCTATGGAGGAGATCGGCGTACGTACTGCGTACAAGCCTATCGTTAAGCTCAACCCCGTACAGCCTAAGAACTTCCTGATTGATCCAGCCGCTAACACGGTAGACGACGCCCTCGGGTGCGCTATCGATGAGTACGTTAGCCGTCACATCGTTGAGGAACTCCAAGAGCAAGGCGTCTATAGAGACGAGGAGTTCGTAGGAGAAGCCGCCAGTGAAGACGAGATCGAGATCGACAGTACCGTGGACACAAGACCCAAGGATCGTGTTCGCCTCACCAAGTACTACGGCAAGGTACCCCGCGAGTACCTCCTTGCTGAAGGAGTGGACGAGGACGAGATCGATGAACCCGGTCATTACGTGGAAGCAATCGTCGTCCTCGGTAACCAAAGCACGGTCCTGAAGGCTATACCTAATCCCTACATGTGCGAAGATAGACCTGTTGTAGCGTTCCAGTGGGACGTTGTACCGGGTATCTTCTGGGGACGCGGCGTATGCGAGAAGGGCTACATGAGCCAGAAGGCACTGGACGCTGAGCTACGGGCACGTATCGACGCACTAGCACTGACTACGCATCCTATGATGGCGGTCGATGCTACACGTATCCCACGCGGACACAAGCTCGAGGTACGTCCCGGCCGTATGCTCCTCACGAACGGCGCACCTTCTGAAGCTATCATGCCCTTTAACTTCGGCCAGCTCAACGGCATTACGTTCCAGCAAGGCCAACAGCTACAGGGTATGGTTAATCAAGCCACTGGTGCCGCTGAGGCCCAGCAAGCTAACATGGGTGACACTACAGCCGCTGGACAGTCTATGTCTCAGGGCGGTGTCATGAAGCGACAGAAGCGTACTCTAGTTAACTTCCAAGAGAACTTCCTGCTTCCGTTCGTTAGCAAGGCGGCGTTCCGCTACATGCAGTTCAACCCTGAGGAGTTCCCGATCGGTGACTACAACTTCATCCCGTTCTCTAGCCTAGGCGCTATGGCACGTGAGTACGAGGTTGCACAACTGAGTCAGATCCTACAGGTCATACCGCCTGACTCGCCAGCACACGGCGCTGTACTCAAGGGCATCATTGACCACTTGAACGTCAGCAACCGCGAGGAGCTAATAGCGGCTATCGAGGCAGGCAACCAGCCTAACCCCGAGGCACAGCAAGCTCAGCAACAGCAACAGCAGATGCAGATGGCTATTACGCAAGGGCAGGTTAGTCTACTCAACGCTCAAGCATCTGAGTCACAGGCACGTGGACAGAAGTACAACGTAGAGGCTCAGGTCCTACCGCAAGAGATGTCGCTTAAGTACGCGGACACTGACGGCGATGGCAAGGCTGACGACAAGGACTTCGAGAAGCGTATCCGTATGGCTGAGTTAATGCTGAAGGAACGCGAGATAGAAGGCAAAGAGCAAGTACAACTAGAGGGAGCCAAGGGTAAAGCCGAGGCTGAGTTAGTTAAACAGCTCACAGCGGACTCCGAGTCTAGGCAACAGCCACAGCCTCAGCCTCCTGCGGGCGTTATGTAAGGAGAAGCTATGGTTAATCTGAAGACTTACGTGGACGGCTACTATGGTTATCTGAACAAGGAAGTTCGGCGAGCCATAGGAGCCCTACAGGACGGGGTCGCGGGGGAGGGAATCGCGGAGCTACAAGAGCAGATCGATGACCAATCCAAGAGGCTGTCGGTAGCTGAGTTAGAGCTAGCCTCGCTAGAAGCTGGTCTGTTCAAGAGCAGTGAGCACCGCTACATTGACTACAAGGTCACGGGGATGCACAGGGACTTCATACCTAACCAAGGTCAGTTCCAGCTACTGGACAGAGACTTAGAACCCGTTGAGAACTTCGACGATACTAAGTTCATTGTGCTGGGTCACCCTGTTGATTCCAACTGGGGCCTGAGCGTCATAGACCTATCGCCGTTCTCAGCCCTCAGGATCGTTGGGCTAGACGGCTCGCTGATACTGACGGCAACCATCACGAGCTACATCATGAACGCACAGAACCTTCCGGAGCTTGCTCTGAAGATATCACACAGCCTAGACATCCCTGCGCCTAACGCTGACAAGTACAGCCTGAGCGTAGAGAATGCAATAAGGTTCGAAGGATAACATGACCTCAAGGAGATAATCATGGTAGATCAAAAGAAGTTCGACGAGTTAGTAACCGCCACCACTAAGTACCTCCAAGACCTACTCGATAGAGTGAACAAGCTAGAGAACCAGATAGCTGAGATGAAGGTTAAGAAGGGCAAGAAGGATGAGTGATTACTTCGAGGACGCTCGAACGCTGTTCCTAACGGACGGCTGGAGAACCTTCCAAGAAGAGATCGAGGAAGCTATCTCAGTCCTGACGCTGGAACACTGTGACTCTGTTGAAGAGTTCTGGCAAGCGCGCGGTAGGCTGTCGGCCCTCCGTCAGTTCGCTGGATACGAGAACGGTATATTAGCCGCAGAGGAGCTAGAAGATGAACGTGATCTATGACGTTAAATGCACCTCATGCGGTAACATAGATGAAGTGTACGGGAGGAAGGGAGACACGGTCCGGTGCTCGGTCTGTTCTTCGGACTCTCGTTCCATCATAAGTCCTGTGGCTTGCGTACTTGATGGTAGCACTGGGGACTTCCCCGGCGCTCACAGCAAGTGGCTCAAACGTCACAGGTAACTAGCAGGACGGTAGCCTCTTAGCCGGGGGTCGTCCTAATCAATCCTCCCCTAGTGGGATAAAGGAGTTCATAATATGGCTACCATTGTAGATGCTCAAGACTTCGTAAAGAAGGCAATTCCATTTGAAGAGAACGACACCGAAGAGACCACAGAAGAGTTAGCTACTCTTGATGATGCACCCGCTGAAGCTACAGCGGAAGCACCTGTGGAAGCAGAGGTTGCCCCTTCAGAAGAGGATCTTCCTGACAAGTACAAGGGCAAATCAGCGTCGGACATTGCTCGGATGCACCAAGAGTTAGAGAAGCGGCTAGGCCAGCAATCTTCAGAGGTTGGTGAGCTAAGACGTCACTTCGACGATTACGTGCAAAGCAATGCCCCAGCGCAACAGTCTGCACCGGAAGTAGTAGAGGAGGTTGACTTCTTCGCTGACCCGAATGCGGCTATGGCGCGAGCTATCGATAACCATCCTACGTTGCGGCAAGCACAGCAAGTCGCGGCAGAGATGGCTAAGTCACAAGCTATTGCTCAACTGAAGACAGCGCACCCAGACATGGACAACGTGCTGAAGGATGAGGGCTTTAAGGAGTGGGTTCGGAGCTCGCCCATTAGACGAGAGTTGTTTCAACAGGCTGACTCGAGGTATGACTTCGAAGCGGCTAATGAGTTGATCACGCTCTATAAGGAACGTCAGGGTGTAGTAGCTCAGACTGCTAAGGTCGAGAAGCAACACCAAAAGAACGAGGTCAAACGAGCCTCTACAGGTACGGCACGGTCGAATCCCGAGGGCGCTACGTCCAAGAAGATCTACCGCCGCCGTGATATTATTGAACTCATGAACTCTGATCCGAAGCGCTACGAGGCTTTACTGCCTGAGATCATGAAAGCGTATGAGGAGAAGAGGGTCAAATAACCCACTAAGGAACTAACAATGGCACTTGGAACTAATCATGTAACAAACACTACAGCGGCAACGTTCATCCCAGAGATCTGGAGTGACGAGATCATTGCTTCTTACGAGAAGTCTTTGGTTGTTAAGCCACTGGTCCGCGCTATGTCTATGGTAGGCAAGAAGGGAGACACCATTCACATCCCTAAGCCTGATCGTGGAGATGCTTCTGCTAAGGCCGCCGAGACTCAGGTAACTCTGATCGCTGGCTCTACCGACGAGTTGATCGTCACCATTAACCAACACTTCGAGTACTCACGACTGATCGAAGACATCACAGACGTTCAAGCTCTGAACTCTCTGCGACGCTTCTACACAGAAGACGCTGGCTACGCATTAGCTACTAATGTTGACACAGCACTGGTCACTGAAGCTGGAACTGGCTTCACTGCTCAGATGTCTTTTATTGAAGGCGGCATTGATGCCTCTGGTCCTGCTGTTGCATTCAACGACGCTGGCTTCCGTAAGGCAATCCAGATCCTTGACGACAACAACGTACCCGGTGATAGCCGTGTATTCGTTATCCCGCCTGCTGTTAAGCGCGAGATGCTGGGTGTTTCTCAGTACATCTCTAGCGACTTCGTCACTGGGCAACCAGTAACTAACGGCAAGATCGGTAGCCTGTATGGCGTTGACATCTTCGTATCTACGAACTTGGCTTCTTCAGGTGGCGTTACCGATTGTTTGTTAATGCACAAAGACGCTCTCGTCTTGGCTGAGCAAGTTGGTGTTCGCACCCAGACTCAGTACAAGCAAGAGTTCTTGGCTGACTTAATGACTGCTGATACTCTGTATGGTGTTGAAACATACCGTCCAGAAGCTGGCGTCGTTATCTCTGCGCTGGTCTAATACTACCGAGGGAAAGCTACGGCGAGTACCTCACTCATTCTCTAGGAGACCTCATGGCAATCTTTTACACTCCCCTCACAGACTTCTTAACCAAGGACACACTACCTAAGGAAGACCCCGATAAGGTTATCCTCGGTGCTGACTTCTCAGCGGAGTTCAACGCCATCTCGACTGCATTCGCAGGCGCGGCTCCTATTCTTGACCCTAACTTCAACGGTACCGTTACCTTCGTGGACGCCACTGGCGGCTCGCTGACGGTGACAGGTACCCTAGCTGGTGGCTCATTAGCTATCAGCGGCAACGGAACGATCGATGGTAACCTCGATGTAGGTGGTACTATCACTAGCGACGGCTCCGAGATACCCACGCTAGAGGACGTACAGGACCTGATACAGGACGCTGAACTCAGCCCTATCTCAATCCTCAACGACCTCGCGGACGTAAACGTAACGAACGTAGTAAACGGAGAGACCATCGTATGGGACGACGCTAACAGCGTATGGGTCCCCGGTGAGTCCGGATCAAGTACTGTATACGCTCTACCTGTTACGCTACGTACGGGCACGATTGAGCTACCCTTAACCGATGACGGCATTAGACTAGCCGTAATGACACGCGCTGGTGAGGTTGAACTACCGCTAGCAATAGCCGCATAGGAGATAACAAATGGATCGTATACCTACATACATCGACACTATAACTCAGAAGATCAGCGAGATCGCGGTAGGCGATGGGCTCGACATCACGGGTGGTGGCGTCAAGGCAGGCACCTTCACAGAGACGGTAGTGCCTGTGGACTACAGCGGCGCTAACGCTACGGCTGACTTATCGAAGGCCAACAACTTCAGCATGGACTTCAGTTCTGGCGACACCTATACGTTCGCCCTGACCGGCGCGCCCGCAGACGCAGGCGATGCCTACGGCTGTACGCTCACCCTCGACACTACGGGTATGGCGGCGCTGACATGGAACAACATCCAGTGGGCTGGCGGGGTAGCACCTACATTAGTTGCTGACACCATCAACGTAATCACCATCATCACTACTGACGGCACCTCGTTCAAGGGGTTTGTCGGAGGGCAGGCATTCGCATGAGTATCTCTAGAAAGATAACCGAGGGCGCAGGCTCCGGCGGCTCTGGTGGCCCCTACGTTGACGACGTGTTCTCTACTTACTTGTACACGGGCTACCCTCAAGGACTAGGCCGCAACATCATTGAGAATGGCATAAACCTCGCTGATGAAGGCGGTCTGGTTTGGATTAAGAACAGGAACAATCCCATCAACACAGGAAGAGATCACGTACTGTTTGACGATGCAACCTCCGAAGGCGGTCAGAGATACTTAACGACTAGCAACGCGAGTACACTTGTATCGAATAACAACGTCTCCCCAAGTCACATAGTCTATAACTCAGAAGGCTTCACTCTAGGGACAGACGTATCCCAGCGAACGAACCTAGCCGACGACTCCGATGGTAATAAGTTTGTCTCATGGTCGTTCGCTAAGCAGGAAGGCTTCTTCGATGTTGTGACGTGGGAAGGCGGCTATGGAGCTGGACGTGAGATTCCTCACAACCTTGGCAGTGTGCCGGGGATGATTA
>ENA-ORDA01003670-ORDA01003670.1-marine-metagenome-genome-assembly--contig:-NODE-3670-length-10585-cov-7.956129_pt1 | contig 10585 bp, 9 predicted proteins | sample MGYA00237778_ERZ508506 | MGnify/ENA primary metagenome ERZ508506 (study PRJEB26177, sample SAMN06267891) | marine metagenome | isolation source: Monterey Bay, California, USA | place: Pacific...
AGGGTAGCGTCTGTACTGGAGGACTGAACACCCATTGTACTCTTTCATAATGTCTTGAGGGGTTTGATAGAACCCTTGCGATTTCGTGGAAATGATCTCTCAGTTATCCGTATTAGGAATCATTTAGCCACCTCCGCCACCACTTGTATCAGGGGCATTGTAATGTGAAGTATATTGGAAATCAATATCATAAAGGGACAATAATCGACCCACGATATTTTTCGAGTCACCTTCATCAAAGCCATAAATCGTCAGAGCATGAAATCCGTGTAAGTACACATGTAATTCGTAAACAGTGGCGCTGGAATGATAGGTTTCTTCATGGAGGACTATTCTTGTAATGTCTTCCTTTTCAAATACATATGAGGGAACTCTCCTTTTAGCAATCAATACCGCACTTAAATCGGGAAGTATCCCCAAACCAGTTCCCTTGAGGTATTCGGGGTTGAGTGTGTTTTCCTCAAATTCCTTTCTGTACTTTAGTCTCTTGAATTCGTCATAGAGTATCTTAATTGGGATCACCAAGAGAAGAAAGGGAATCCTTACTACAGCTCCAATAACGAAGGGCGCAAGAAGTAGAATCATTATTATTTCAATGAAACTTAGAAGTTTCCACCGAGCCTTTAAACTCCCAACGAGTAGGGGAAATTCGAAATTTTTCTCACTATGCCGAGGTTCAAGAGAGTTGAGAAAAGCATTTGATTTTCGGTTAGCGCGAGAAGTCTGGCTGCTGTTGATTCTCTTAAACTCGTCTTGATCGGTCCAATCGAATTCTTCATGACAATATGGGCATTCATAAGTTTCACTTTCACGTTCCCACAGTTGGATATAGCCTAAGTCGACTTCTTGCATACAAGAAGGACATTCCACTATCGCCATATTAAAGGCTGAATCTCAATGTGTATAACTCTTAATCCGGCAACCCTCCAACCCTTGCGATACCCTCGCGTTTGATATTCACGCATTGGTATCCCTGGGTGGAAGGATTAAAGCAAGTTATCAAATAGAAACAAAACGAAGCCCATTTATGTCAATCCATGACAATGTGTTTGCTAGAATTGAATCTCTTCTTGAGGGAGAGGACGATTGGGTATCCGCCATGTCAACAGTTGTCTGCGAATTACACCACTCATTCGAACATTTTCACTGGACCGGTTTTTATCGAACGGTTAAGCCAAATGTACTCAAAATCGGACCTTACCAAGGAGGACACGGCTGTTTGGTCATTCCTTTTGACAAAGGCATATGTGGTGCTGCTGCTAAAACCGGAAAAACACAAGACGTACCGGATGTTCATGCACGAACCGAACATATTGCATGTAGTTCCACTACACTGAGCGAAGTTGTTGTACCGGTAAAGAATTCAAACGGTCAAGTCGTTGCAGTCCTTGACCTCGATTCGGATTTACCTGCAGCTTTTTCAACCTCAGACATCTCGTTTGCCGAACATCTTTGTCAATACTTAGGTGCTAAGTATTTCTAATCAACAAGGTGTTAGAATGGTAAATTACATCGTTGACCTAAAGGAGAATCACCAACGAATCAACGATAAGAAATCAGACCACAGATTGTCAATTTGGTACCACCCAATTTACACAAACGGTATTCATCCTGATGCAAGATTCCCTCGTGACCGATATACCAAATTGGTTGACAAACTCAAAACCCCTGAATATGTTGATAAATTTATCATTAAACAACCAACTGAAGCATCACGAAATGAACTCATTCTAGCACACGATCCGTACTATGTTGATAATTTTCTAAATCAAAACTTGACTGAAAAGGAAGTTAAGCGAATCGGTTTAACCCCATGGACGCCACAAATAATACCACGTACACTGTTTTTGATGGGGGGGGCTATTGCGGCTTTAGACCATGTGATGGAACACGGGGGAATTGCAGGCAACATGGCAGGAGGCACCCATCATGCGCACTACGATTTCGGCTCCGGCTATTGTATCTTCAATGACCTTGCTGTATGCTCACTCCTTGCACTGAGTAAGTATAATGTGACTAAGATTGCTGTGGTTGATTTTGATGTGCATCAAGGAGATGGGACAGCAACTATTTTACAACATGTTGACGAGGTTTTGACAATTTCAGTACACTGCCGGCAAAACTTTCCATTTCGCAAGTCAGAAAGTGATTATGACCTCGAATTACCTGCAAATGCTGGTGATGAGGAAATTCTAGCAGAGGTTGCTAAAGCGCTGGAACGAACGAAACAATTCGCCCCGGAATTGATTCTTTTCCAAGCTGGTGTCGACGGATTAGCCACTGATGCTTTAGGAAAATTGAACATTTCTCGCCAAGGAATGAGCAAGAGAAACGAGATGGTTTTCGACCTGGCGGTTGACCAGTTGATTCCCACAATAGTATTCATGGGAGGTGGTTACTCAAAACCAATCCATCACACTATTGATGCCTTTGGTGACTTATTTCTTAGTGCGTCTCGTGCAAATAAAAAGTTTCTAACCAAAGCAGATTCAGGTGCCTCGGATCCAATAAATTGAGTGGATGAAATGAGAATAGAAGAATTCACAAATCTAAATTTCTATAGAAAAGGGCTCATGCCAGGAAAATATCTGCAAATAGCATGTTATTTTATTCGAATACGAAACTCAAAATTCTGAACATCACCCCTTCTACACTGTGAGTGAATCCTGCCGGAGTAAGTTTAATCCAAGTAAGTCCATCGGAGAAAGCATGGATAAAGTTGAGAACAATGATAATCAACGTTTTCGAACATTTCCATTAAGCATGGATAAAGTTGGGAGTAAGGAAGAAGCATTACTCTTGGTTGAAAGTTACGAAGCTTTCATCGATATCAAAGAACGTCCTAATGTTGGTATTTGGTATATCCCATTCAGTTTTGTATTCATCATTTTCATTCCAATTATTTTGCTTCAAGTTTTTCCGTTAGGTATGTGGGGAGATAGTGATGGAACTGAACTTTGTTGTGGCAGTCTACTTTTTGGAGTTGCATTGTTTTTCGGGGGTTTAATTCAAACTTCCTCACATGGGGGAAGTTACAATAAAGCGGCACAAGATTTGGCCCATGCCGTTTGCCACTACTTTTATTCAAACGAAACATCAATTAAAACAGTTGAAGAGATTAATCAACTCGGATTTGCAATGCTTGGCGACGGTAACGAAGGAGGAATAAACAAACAGGATTGGATCTATCTTGCCCGCTATTTTTATTCTAAAGAAAACTCAAACAAAACAAAACCACGAAAAATGGGATTTTCGCAACGTGAAGAAGATTGATTCACAAGGATTGAAATGAACTGAATCGCAGATAAGAGATGCTCGTACCGGAAATCACGAACCTTCCTTACGGACAATTCCAAGTCCTTACGTACGCTTTCAGAGGAGTATTCACTCTTCTTCAGCAGGAAGCGGTGATAGTTCCTTTTCTTCACGGGATGAACCAGGTTGTTTTTGATACATGAGATACATCAACACCATCACTGCAAGGAACCCAAGAAGTGGAACCGCTGGTGCTTCTTGTAACTCTTCAAAGGAACTGAGTGGGTTTGTGTTGTCACCCTTTCCGTCACCGTTTACATCGTTCCATTCTGTTGAATCAAGTGGGAAAGGGTCATTGGAATCTGCCACATTGTCACCGTCATCGTCCATGTCAGCATTATCACCTGTTCCGTCGTTATCCGTATCAACGGATTCAGTTGAGTCAAGCGGGAAGGCATCATTAGAATCAGTAACACTGTCACCGTCATCGTCAGTATCTGCGTTGTCTCCAGTTCCGTCCCCATCCGTGTCTACAGATTCAGTAGCATCAAGTGGGAAAGCGTCATTGGAATCAGCGACATTGTCTCCATCATCATCGGTATCGACATCATCGCCAGTTCCGTCACCGTCAGTATCAATCGATTCAGTTGCATCAAGTGGGAAGGCATCATTGGCATCAGCGACATTGTCTCCATCATCGTCAGTATCTGCGTTATCTCCAGTTCCGTCCCCATCCGTGTCTACAGATTCAGAAGCATCAAGTGGGAAGGCATCGAGGAGGTCGTACACGCCATCACCATCATCATCAGTGTCAGCGTTGTCTCCTGTTCCGTCGTTGTCCGTGTCTACAGATTCAGCTGCATCAAGCGGGAAGGCATCATCGGCATCGGCGACATTGTCGCCATCATCATCAGTGTCAGCGTTATCTCCAGTTCCGTCCCCATCGGAATCAACGGATTCAGTTGAATCAAGCGGGAAGGCGTCAAGGAGGTCGTAAACACCATCACCATCATCATCAGTGTCAGCATTATCACCGGTTCCATCGTTATCCGTGTCTACAGATTCAGTGGAATCAAGCGGGAATACATCATCGGCATCAGCGACATTGTCCCCATCGTCATCAGTATCAGCATTGTCACCGGTTCCGTCGTTATCCGTATCTACAGATTCAGAGGCATCTAGTGGAAAGGCATCATCAATATCGAGGACTAAATCGTCATCATCATCCGTGTCAGCATTATCACCGGTTCCATCATCATCGGTGTCGACGGATTCAGTCGAATCCAGCGGGAATACATCATCAATATCGAGGACTAAATCACCATCGTCATCAGTATCAGAATTGTCACCTGTTCCGTCGTTATCCGTATCTACGGATTCAGAAGCGTCGAGTGGGAAGGCATCATTGGCATCAGCGACATTGTCACCATCGTCATCTGTGTCAGCGTTATCACCGGTTCCGTCGTTGTCGGTATCTACAGACTCAGTTGCATCAAGAGGAAGGTCATCATTCACATCAAGCACACCGTCGTTATCATCATCAGTATCTTCATCAGAATCATCACAGCCATCATTATCATTATCGCCTGTTAAGTTGAAATCAGCAGTAAGGCATTGATCAGTTAAATCAGAAACGCCATCATTGTCGTCATCGGAATCCAAGATATCCACAACAGCATCGTTATCGAAGTCGGAAATACATTGGGTCGCAGAATTACTGCCTGTTGTAATGGTTGATGCTCCATTTGGACATGCAGTTTGCGCTGATTGCCCAACGGCTGAAACATATGAACCGATATCAGCAGCATCACAAGATGTTTGAGCAGTCAATGATTGATAGGTTCCTGTTGCACAATCAGTTTGACTTGTTTGCCCAGTTACTGGAACATATGAACCAACATCAGCATCGTCGCAACCATCCTGCCCTGTGTCCGGTTGATAGGTTCCTGCGAGACATGCTGTTTCGCTGGTTTGCCCAGTTGTTGGAACATAGTGACCAGCATCTGCATCGTAACAAGAATTCTGTCCAGTAGCACTTTGGTAGGTTCCCGTTAAACACGCAGTTTGAGTTGATTGACCTGTTTGATCTACATAGTGGCCCGCATCTGCATCATCACAAGAAGTCTGACCTGTTGATGCTTGGTAGGTTCCTGTTGCACAATCAGTTTGACTTGTTTGCCCAGTTACTGGAACGTATGAACCAACATCAGCACCATCGCACCATATTTCGCCAGTATATTCTTGATAGCTTCCTGCAGGGCATTCTACTTGACTGGATTGACCTGTTTGGTCTACATAGTGACCTGCATCAGCATCGTCGCAACCATCCTGGCCTGTGTCTGGCTGATAGGTTCCTGCGACACATGCTGATTGACTGGATTGACCTGTTTGGTCAACATAGTTACCTGCATCGGCATCGACGCAGGAACTCTGACCTGTTGATGCTTGGTAGGTTCCAATTGCACAATCAGTTTGATTTGTTTGTCCAGTTATTGGAACGAATGAACCAGCATCAGCATCGTCACAAGAATCCTGTCCTGTGGCATTTTGATAGGTTCCAATTCCACAATCAGTTTGATTTGTTTGTCCAGTTGTTGGAACGTATGAACCAGCATCAGCATCATCACAAGATGATTGAGCAGTCAATGATTGATAGGTTCCTGCTGAACAAGCAGTTTGAGTGGATTGACCTGTTGATAAAACATAGTAACCTGCATCAGCATCTCCACAAGCAGAAGAACTCGAAGAACCTGTGTTTGGATTGTAGGTCCCTGCTAAGCAAGCAATTTGAACTTCTTGACCTGTTGATGAAACATAGTGACCTGCATCTGCATCATCACAAGAGGTCTGTCCTTGAGCACTTTGATAGGTTCCGACAGGACAGTTGGTAGGACTTGTTTGGCCTGTGCTGGAAACATATGCCCCTGCTGGTGCTGAAAAACATCCAGTCTGTCCACCACTTGGCTGATAGGTTCCGACTGGACAATAAGTAGCAAATGTATTGCCGTTGCCATTTGCGTAGCTTCCTGCTGGTACAGTATTACACCAAGCCTGTCCACTTTGTGACTGATATGTTCCTGCTGGACATAATTGGTAATATGTTTGGCCATAGTTAGACACGTGTGCTCCTGCTGGTGCATTAATACACGAAGTCTGTCCACTACTTGGTTGATATTTTCCAGGTGGACAGGATGTAGCACTTGTTTGGCCTGTGGTGGAAGCATATTTCCCGGCAGGTGCTGAATAACATCCAGTCGCTCCACTATTTGGCTGATATGTTCCAACTGGACAGGGTGTAGCACTTGTTTGGCCTGTGCTGGAAACATATTTCCCGGCAGGTGCGTTAAGACAGTAACTCGCTCCAGTATTTGGCTGATATGTTCCGGCTGGACAGGGTGCAGCACTTGTTTGGCCTGTGGTGGAAACATATTTCCCGGCAGGTGCATTAATACATGAATACGCTCCATTATTTGGCTGATATTTTCCGGCTGGACAGGGCACGCAGCTAAACCAATTAGGGCCGTAATATCCGGCATTGCAACCCGAGTTGAATAGAGATGGTGCTGTTTGCTGAGGGTCAAGGTTCGGAATGAGTACATCCGTTTCATAGGATTCATTCAGAGAGGTTGTGGCTGCTGAGAGGCCGAGGATAATCATCAGGGAACTGAGAAAGATTGTCTTTACAGTGCGGTTCATGGGTTCCCTAGAAGTAAAGAGTATATATGCCTTAATCAATTTTTTAGGATCTGAAATTTTCTTAAGAACAATTGCATACTAAGAATCAAGTGCTTGTACTGGAAATCACCTTGGTTCCTTCCGGACAAACATCGCAAGAATGGTTTGCTTGCATAAGAATTCGACCGGTCATTGTTAATTCAACAAATTAGGGTTAATATAGCGTTAAATTCTATTTTTATTGGGAAATTGGTGATGTTTGATGACTGAAAAATCAAAAGAAATGATTCGCCATTGGTTGGTTCGTTGTCAGTGTGATACGCCTTCTCCTATGGATGCAGGAGTCCATGATGCAACATATTGCACAGAATGCTATGCCTGGCTTTCTCCGAGATGTCGGGACAAAAAATGCACCTACTGTGCCAACCGCCCACCATACAACACATATGCTCGAAAAATGGACAGGGCTCTTGAGTTGGATGAAGTCCTTGAGGACGATCTTATCAAATTTTTTGGGAAAAAGGATGGATGAGTGAAGGAAGCACCTATTGGTGGGACGGAAAAGACTGGGTTCTGTATGACCAATAGTCTGAGAGAACATCCACAGAATGGTTCTCGTACCGGGAATCTCGCAAGTTCCGCCCGTACAATTTCAATTGCTTGCGTACAGTTCTTTGTTCCAGGAAACTCTCTGGAAATACCATGGTCTAATAATTGTCAATCCAATTTTCAACAGCACTGTTTGACAGTAATGTGTAAACGATTTTGAAGTACAATAAATGTACGAAGATATCAACGTTCTTTTGATACCAAACTCAAGTGCTGATTGCAGAGGAATGGGCTCAAAAATCCCGGCTCTGGGACTTCGTTAGTTTTGAAATGACTAATCTTCTTGATTTTTTGATGTACTCATCACAGATTTAATCTTGATAGCAATTCCTGCAAAGAGAATCAAGTATGTTAGAGTGGACATGGTCCATTTAATCATGTTCAGTCCTGAACCTACTGAAACGAGTGTTTCAGAAATTGAATTTGAATCCAAATAACTGTTTATCATCAAGATTTCCGTAATGTTTTCGGCCCAATCGGCAACCATACCGAGGAGTGGTACCACCAAGAAAATCCGTCGGTTTTGGAAAAAGTACAGAATCCAAAAACTATACATTGAGGTATAGATAATTGCAAAAATCACATCCCAAATCAGTAGGAATTCACTGTAGCAATCAAGTTGATTTGTACTCCGTGATTCAAAAAACTCCTGGACCATCTGCAATGTGTAGCTGAATGTAAGCCCGAGCGAATTTGATCCATCTGCAACATTGAAACATTTACCGGCTGGAGCAAATATCAGAACTGAATACAGGATGAAGGCCAAAGTGGAACCGAGAGCCATGTAAAGCGTACGTCGAGTGACGTGAGAATCCCTTTTTCTGATTCCTTCGGAGTCCGTCACCAAGACATTTTCTTCCATTGTAATTCCTCAAATTGTATCATAAATATGCCTTGTGGTCCATTTTTTGTAATCTATGAACTGCATTTTGTCTCGCTTCGTCTGTTGTGACCTATCTATGATTCTTGAGAAATGTTATTGACCACTCTTCAGTGACAGAAGTATACCAACCAAGCCTGCATTGATTCTATTTTCCGTTGGCATGTTGCTCGCTCTCAACAGATCACCATTTGTGTCCAAAACAACCCCGGTAGCAAGAATATGAGTTGCACACAGACGGTAAAGAATCCCATGCTATCGTAATGAAGGCTCAAATTCAGAGTGGCAAAGTTTCGAAGCGTGAAACTATAATCCGAGTGTTGAATTACATGGCATGGAAGAAGACATTGAAGAGTCTAAAGAAAAATTATTGGACGATGTCGATGTAGAATCCACCGAAGCAAAAACTTCGGAAGTCGAGCAATCAGATGAAGGATCACTTGTAGATGAGAGCGATGAAGACATCGAGGATGATTCAAAAGATGAAGATGCAATTGAAATCGTTGAATCAAAAGACGGCGAAGTCAGTGTTACTATTGTAGCAAAATTACTGAATAAAGCTCGCAATCTAACGACTGAACAGATCCTCACAATCCTAGCCATATCTGTACTTATTTTCTCAGCGTTTACAGGTATACTGGCTCAGACATTCAACGAAGTAGATCAAGAGGCGACAAGTTACGAAATGAAAGCGAGCGAATATGTATCTGAAGCAAGAACAATCGAATCAATGGAAAATCAAATTATACTTCGAGAGGAAATTCTCCTCATGGAAATAAAGAATTTAGCAATGCAGAAATCCCTCTATGAAGCCGAAGTGGAACTCCTAAATTCGAGTATGTCTAAGAATACAGATGATTACAATAAAGCAAAGCTAGCCAAGGATATTTTCTCTTTCTACCAGAATGGAATAATTGATTCAGAGAGCGTTTTTGCGGTATGTGCAATAGAGAATGCTTGTACAACTTCAGCCTTTACCCAAGACGGAATTCTCTACGAAATCTATTCATTTGAGTCGGGAGTGAATGAATCTGTAGATTCTTACATTTCGATTTTTTCAGAAGTGAGAGATGAATACGGCGGGGCATTCATCGACGTATCTACACAAAGTAGTCTAGAACTAATAATTTTCGAAATCGGGTACATTATCGATGATGGAAACCAAAGCCTTGATTTGTATATCCTAACCGACAACTCCCAAGGAATGAATGGAATGATATCTTCAAGAATGTTGACACTGGCTCAAAACCAAGAGGTATTGTTAAATTTAGAGAATGAATTCGACGAGAAGGAATCCCTTGAATCCACCTCTACTGATAATTGGATCACTATGACGAATATGAGGAATACTTATTCCCTATTACTACAATTTGCTGAACTAACAAATGATTCTGAAAATCGGAGCCTATACCAACAGGCTTACGATCACTACGATTTTGAGGCTGATTACGAACTTTTTGCGTCAGAATATTGGTTCGAAAAGAAAATAAAAATTGGGGAGAACATCAGCGTCGTAAAAGATAGGATTTCTTCGGGTGAGTTCAGTATTATTTATTTAGAATCCGTGCAATATGATTCTGAATTAGAGAGGGCAATCAATAATTTCGAAAAGGCGAGTGATGATTACGAAAATTATCTGGATTCGTATAATTTCGCAATGACAGGGATGGAAAATTCCCAGATACTCATCAACAAATTATTGGATGAAAGTATGGCCAATTCAAGTGGAAACCTAAACAGCGAAGGGGAGTTCAATTCCGATGAATTGCAACAATTGTTCTATGATGAAATTCACAAAGAATCTGCCGATATTTACGAGGAGTCAAAGCAAGCAGTCCAAGAAGCAGAAAAAGTAAGAGAGAAAGCTTCGAGCGTTTCAACCTCGGTGATGTTCGTATCGATTGGAAATGTAACTTTGGGAATCGCAGGAGGAATGGTTTCGAGTGCTAAGTACGGACTAGGCAATCTTCGCAGCATCGGCGTTCTTCTTGGTGGAGGAGTGGTCGCTGGTTTGGCTGGAGCAATCAATTCTTTGAGTTTAATTTTCTAAAATTAAGCACATTATGAATTGACACCTTGCGAAAGAAAGAATCTATAGAAGAGTGCTCGTACCGGGATTTGAACCCGGGTCGAAGGAATGAGAGTCCTTCATGATGGGCCACTACA
>ENA-ORDA01003671-ORDA01003671.1-marine-metagenome-genome-assembly--contig:-NODE-3671-length-10585-cov-3.702988_pt1 | contig 10585 bp, 8 predicted proteins | sample MGYA00237778_ERZ508506 | MGnify/ENA primary metagenome ERZ508506 (study PRJEB26177, sample SAMN06267891) | marine metagenome | isolation source: Monterey Bay, California, USA | place: Pacific...
ATATCCGATTCAACTAGCATTCCAAAATCTGTACCATCTTTAGGCTTGACAGTAACTTTCCAAACTTCTCCGACAGAAGTAGCAGAACTTGGCAAGGTAGTTAATCCAGAATAGGTGGATACAATATTTCCATCTTTTAGCCAATTGATTTGAGTTCCTGATTCTGCATCGCCATCTGCATCAGAGTAAGTGTAGGTCACACTGATATCTGAATTAGATTCGGCATTTGAACTGGGGTTAAGTGCCAAATTTGATGCAACTGGTGCATAATTTTTAGCTACATTTTCAGTGATAGAGTGGGTGTCAGTACTCCATGCGTCACCGGAGTTTGCGCCATTCGAGTTAGCCATCAATCCAGCCATACTTACAGTCACTGTTCCTGAATTTACGGTAGGTGATACCCAGTCAAAAGTCCATGACGTGGAGCCACTTGAGGTGTGTGTGACACTTGCACCACTAACCGAAACACCAGTTCCTGCATTGCTGAATGAGCCTTTGTCAACAGAAACGGAAAAGCCACCACTCGAACCTGCAGATAGGCTCATGCTGATAGAATAAGTTTGACCTGCTTGATAAGCGGAAGGGAAATTATGATTGATTGCAGGTAGTGCATCCGAGTTGTAGTGACAACTGCAACCGCTACTACTGTTATGTTTACCGGTTGACGATGCATCTATTGCAGGCGATTGACTAGCAATCAAAATCATCATGAAGAAGCCAAAGATGCCGAATCTCGTTAAGCGCATAGATTTGGCTTAACAATACTTCTTTTAAAGCGATTGGTGCATTGATTAGACAAAGTCAAAAGATGGACAAATTGAATAACATCAAGCAATACGATATGTTATGCGCCTATTATCTCAAGTTGATTTTGGGGTTTTCAAGCGTTCTGAAACATGGAAAGCGTTTGGAATCGCTGCACTGATGTTCGTGACAATCTCATTTGCAGCATTGTCAATGTTTGACAGTATGGATGAGATTTTTCAATCAGACGCAGACCCTGCTCCTGTTCCAAATATCGTTTTTGAATCATTGAATAGAACTGATTACGAATCACCTTTGGTTAATGAAACTGGATGGTTTAGTCTGGATGAACATATTGGTGATATAATAATCTTAGATTTTATGGCTCGAGATTGTGGTAGTTGTCATAAAGTTCAACAACATTTGGAAGATAATTTAGACTCTTGGCATGAATTAGCAAATAATTCTAATAAAACACTGAAAGTTTTTGCCTATGGTTCTTGGTATACTGAAGGTTTGGATTATCTTAACCAATCTTCTGGTGCATATCATGTTCCATTTTACGCTACAGGTATCGGCACAACAAATTCAGCAATACTTGAAGATGGTTCTACAACTGACCCTGTTAGATTGTTTACCACAGCGGGCACTGGCCAAATTCCAGTTGTAATGGTTTTAGATGAGGAAGGTTACATCATCGCAAGACAATCAACGGGAACTCCAACTGATGGATGGGAATCTTTTGATTCGGTAGTTGAAACAGCTTTAACTGGAGAAATGGAAGATACAATCGATCTTAGAATTGCTTGGGAAGAGCCTTCAACTTCTTATGTTGCGATTTTTGTTTTAGGATTAATTCTCTCAATACTTGTCTACTTCTCACCCTGTGCTTTCCCAGTTTTACCAGGATTTATTTCTTATTATTTGTCTCTGGGCGCACGTGAAGATGAACTGATTGAGGCTGGTAAACTGAAGACTAAAATGCCTAGTCCAGTTGTAATTGGTTCTCTCTCAGGATTAGGTATGTGGACCTTTTTCTTGTTGATTGGAATAATTGCAATGGTTATGGGAGAGGCCTTTGAAAAGTCAGGTTTAGTGCACTACATAGCAATAGGTATCGCAATTCTCCTTGTTGTTCTGGGTTCTATAATGTTGCTTGGAATCACTTCTCATTTGATGGGCTTTGTTCAGAAATTTGTCGACAAGTACAGTACGACTGAGGATGATGATATCTTCACTCCAAAGAGAAATATGTACCTCTATGGTATTGGTTATGCTGCCGCATCAATCGATTGTACAGCAGCAGCTGTTTTACCTTTCGTTTTGTATCTGGGGACATTAGGTTCTACAGCAACTGCACTGGGAATAGGAGGTCTAATGGTTGGTTTGTTAGTTCTAATGATTATTGTGACCTTACTTGTTGGACTTGGTAGGCAAGTGATGATAAATTTCCTCAGAAGGTCAACAGGAATGATAAAATTAGTTGGTTCTTGGATGATGATTATGGCTGGTGTCAGTTTGACCATCTACTTGACCAATCCAGATGTAGTCAGTTTTGTATTCGGCTAATCACTCAGAATTGCTTCAAACTCAGCAATCATTTCTTCATCGTTTGAGCGTTTTAGAATTGGTAAAAACCAATATTTCCAAGCAGCCAATGATATTATGATTGCAGTTACTGTATCCCATACAAAGTGTTGCTTAGTAGTCATGACAGATATGGCTAGCAGTGACCAGCAAAACCATAATATGGCTAGAGAGATGTTGTGTTTATTTGATTGTCCGACGTACCATCTTTGGACAATTAATACGCTCAGTAAACTCTGAACGATATGAAGTGAAGGCCATGCATTCCATGGTGTATCAACCGAATGAAGAGATTCAAAAAGACCCGACCAAATACCTAGTTCATCATAATCGATTGAACCACGGAGGTCAACCTTGGCCGGTAGGAATATGAAAATCATCCAAATTAACCAAGTTAGAATCAAAAGAATTTGATGGAATAGAATACATTCTCGTTTTGTTTGGTCATTTTTCATTCCTAGCATGGCTGCCATTGGATAATAGAAATATAGCGTATAATAAGGTAAAATCATCCATGGTATTACTGGAATAGCAGTATCAAGTGATGTATTTGGGTCAAATGCTTGCCAGTCGCGCCAATTGGAAAATCTATTAATTGCAAGATAACCCAGCCCTGCACCAAGTATTATCGAAGCGAAAAGTGCAATAGGTAATCGGTAACCAAAAAGTGTATTTTGGTTTTTCAAATGGCTTCTCCACAGTTTCCAAGGTCTAGAACCAAGTTCTATTGCCATGATAATGACCTAGTTTCTTTTCGATTAAGAATAGTAGGGTGTGTTCAAAGTGAATTGCCGCAATTTGGACATGCATTCCAGCCAGCCTGAACTGCATTGCCACATGAAGGGCAAACAGGACTTGCGTTACTTTGTTGATTGGTTGAGGGAATATCTCCACCGCTGCCATCGACTGCTTTTTGTGCAGTTTGTTGTTTCAAAAATTCCTGCATTACATCTGGGGTTAATGCACCACTTTGTGCAGCCATTTCCATCATTTTCACTTGCAAGTCGTTTTGTTTATCCATACGTTGATTTTGATGCCCATGTTGTTGTTCGATTCTAGCACGCTTTTTGGCTTGGACTTGTTCGAAAAGAGCCATTGCCTGGTCGGTTTTATGACTCGCTTCTTTCATCTTCAGTTCTGAACGACCTTGGTCTCTCCTGAGTTCAGCTTCCCATTGGGCTTCTTGCTTACGTAATTCTTTCAGTTCACTTTCCAGTTCTACTGAAACCTTTCCAGCCGCTTGTGCTTTAGCGACATTAACTTCGCATTCAATACGTCGAAGAGTTGCAGATTCTCTAATTGCAATTCTTTCCATTAATGCTTCTCCATGAGCTCCTTCAGTTTGAGTTGCAGCAGAAAGTTCAGATCTTAGTTGAGCGATTTTTTCACTATCAGTCGAATTTGTTGCTACAAATGCTTTGAGGAATGTAAACCCAAGAGTCGATAATGTTGAACGCATTTCAACTTCTGCACGCATTTCAAATTGTTCTTGGAAGTCCGGTTTTCTCAGGTCTTCGCCTGATTGGCATTGTGATAATGCAGGTGCAATCACTCTAGTATTCAATTCATGCTGTAGCACCTTGATCAAGCGTTCACGGTCAAGTAGTGGAGCGCTGTTAGCAAACATGTTTAGCAGTTTGGGGATGTCGTCATCACGAATCTGAACTCTGAGGTTCGCAAATCCCTGAACCTTCGAACCATTTGGTAAATTACTGGCAAATGGGATAGAAATATCAGCAGGACCTGTCATGGCAAAGAGCATTCTTCTATCTGTGGCAGTGGCTCCAAGCATTTCTCCAAGATAGCGGCCCAATCCTCCACCGACATTACGAACAATTTTCTCAGATACAATATCTCCTATTCTTCCATCGATAATGAATGCACATGCTTCATTTGGTTTCAGAATTACTTGCTTTGATTTCCATGTTTGAATATCGTCGGCATTAACTAACCTTGCGAGAATTGTAGGATTACTTCTCCATCTGAATACATTTGACATTTTTTTCACTCCTTCTTTACTTTCTTCTTTTGGCGCAGTCCGCCGAGAATAGTGGCTCTGGTTCCAAAGAATCCTCTGCAACTTGTCGTCATTTGCTGGCACTGGCGAATCAATTGAATAATATCTTCAGGACTTAGGCCAGTATTGAATCCATGCTCAGCACTATTAGCGATATTGACTGATTTAGTTACCATTTCAATAACATCATGGTCATGTTTAATCAACTTCTTTAAGTCGGATTTTGATGCTGAGCGAGAACCTGATAGGAATGCATGGTCCATTCCAGTAGACGCTTTGTCCACATCTTCGATCAGTGCATCAATTTCATTACAAGTCGCCTTAGCAGCACGAGCAACTGGAATAGCTCCATCTTTGAATGCTGAGTCATGAATATTCGAAATATGGGAACGTGCTCTTCCAGCCGCACGTTCAATTTCTTCACGAATTAATTTGTCTGCGTCTCTACGTTTACCTTTGGTGTATCCTGAATATCCAGATAGCACCATTTGAATCCCTCGGACGTATGGTAAAACATCTAACGGGGTCCCTAACATGTGCGCTCATACACTCTTTGTCATTACTCGTTATTATTGCTTGTCCTATTCAGTTTTGTTTTGTGAACATAGGTCTTCCCAATGTAGTACTATATCAGCGACGAGTTCCGCCTCTTCCTTATCATGCGTGACATGTATCGCAGTCATCTTCCTAGATTTCAATAACTTGCGGGTTTCTATGACTAATTTGCGGCGTGATTTTACATCGAGTGCAGAAAATGGTTCGTCCAGTAGTAGTAATTTTGGTTTTGCTAATAATGCTCTTGCTAGAACAACTCTTTGCGCCTCACCACCTGATAGTGATTCGATTTTTCTTTTAGAATAGCCTGGTAGTCCTATAAATTCCAGTTCTTTTTTAATTATCTCAATATTTGTCTTTTTATCACTCTTGACATTCGAACCTAGTAGTATGTTCTTGCCGACATTTAGATGTGGGAATAGGATTGGTTTTTGGAATATGAAGCCAATTTCTCCATTTGAATTCAATTCGCAGATATCTTGGCCTTTAAAGTAAATCGAGTCGTTTTCGCAGATTTCAAGTCCACAAATCATTCTTAGCATTGTAGTTTTACCGCAGCCACTAGGACCTAGAATTGCGATAATTTGATTGTTTTCAACATTAAGATTGAGATTAGTAAATATTTTATTTCCCTCAAACTCTTTACTCAAGTTTTTTATCGATATGACTTGTTCTAAATTTTCTTTATTCATCAAAAACCACTTCCTTCTCCATCAGGTCTAACTTTTTCAGCCAGTAAAAATAATACAAATGTAAGTGCCATCAAAACAGTTGCACTTGCCATTGCCATTGGATATACTAGAGGATTAAACTTAGGCTGGCCCATCAACTGGTCAACGAGTATAGATAGCGTATCCCAAGAACCCGAACGAACTAATATCCAAGTAGCACCGAACTCTCCCAAAGAGAATGCTATAGTCAAAGAACTGGACACAGCAAGAGGCCCTAACAGGAAACTCAATCTTGAGTGTATCCAAACTTTAGTTGGTGAAAGTCCAAGCATCTTGGCCTGCTCTTCAAATGAAATATCTAGGCTTCGAATCGCTGGGAGCATTACTCTTACCACGAAAGGAGTGGTTAGTAGCACATGTGGGATTACTGGAATCAAGAACCAATTGAACATTGCAGGGTTCCATCTCAAGATTCCCAATAATATTCCAAGTCCAATCATTACCGCCGAAATGGCTAGTGGTGCCAAACTAATCATATCGACAATTTTTGCCAATTTCATATTTCCAGAGTTTTCTAAACGATTGATGGAAGAGGCAATTATCCAACCTATTATGATCGAAAATATCAGTGTGATTAAGGCATAAATGAGAGAATTACTCAATGCTTCGGGGATCGATAATGTGGAATTATCGCCTTGCCAAGCATTTTTCCATGCATCTAATGTGAAATCACTAGAAATAGTTCCATTCTTGACAGTTCGTACTACAAACGAGGATATAGCTACCAATATTAGCGGTAATAAGGTGAATATTAGACCACCAATTAGCACGGCTTTACCAAAAAAAGACGCTTTTCCTCTACTTTTTCTGGCACTAGACTCGCTGACTATTGCATGTCTTAGAGAATGCTTCCGTTGTAGTCTAGATGTAATTGCAAGTGCTGTTACTAATATTATTAGTTGTACTAAGCAGACCGCCAGAACAATTTCACTAGTATCAATTCTGTAATTGTATATTCCTGCGGTTCCTCCAGAGTCTGCCATAAGTGACTCTAGTGTAGATTTGGTTGGCGTTAGCCATTTGACTAAGGCAAACGAAGTAAATGAAAATACGAAACATAAGGCAGATGCACAAGCAATTGCTGGTCCAATGAAGGGAAGCCAGAGGTTTTTGACACGTCCTAGGCGTGAATTTCCTGCAGGAAGTAATCTAATTTGTTCTTCCCATCTTGGGTCCATTGTCGATAATGTTGGCTCTACCATTCGAACCACCAGTGAAATATTGAACCAAGCGTGAGCAATTACCAAGGCGATGAAATGTCCTGTATTTTCTATTCCTGTGACTGAGGAGATGTTCCCGATTATTCCACTTTCTGTTCTCAAGTCAATTCCTATCTTATCCAATGGTCCACCTTGGTCTATTAGCGCCAAAAATCCCATGGCGGCAACAATTGCTGGCATGACAAAGGGTATCGAAATAAGTGAACGGATTATCGAAATATGTTTCCACTCGTATCTTCCTAGTTGCCATGCTAGTGGTAATCCAATAATCAACGTCAAAATTACCGAAAAGAGTGATTCAAGTAATGTGAACCTCAATGCTTCCTTGGTTTCAGTGAGAGTAAAAAATGAAATAACGGAGTCCAATGAACTCATTCCTGTCACTGCCTCTAAGCGCATGATTGCATAGAGTAGCGGTAAAATTATGGTGAGTGCAAAAGCGATAATCACTGTCCATTGAATAGAGTTGGAAATTAAGGTTCTATCCTTGCTAGTCAGCATGGAACTTCCTCATCACTGTGTTGCTTCTTTCCAGTTTGCTAACCATTGTTCCATTTCCATTTCAATTCTTACCAAAGGAATCTCAGCAGTGGTAGTAGCAATATCAGCATGATGTCTAAAGCCATCAGTTTCCGGTAGGCTTGAATTAACTAAGACAGAATACATCAGATTGTTTTCAGGCATCATTGAATTCACATCGTTGGAGAGTAGGTATTCGATGAACTGTTCAGCACCAGCTACGTTAGCAGCGCCATTTATTATTCCAGTATACTCTACTTGGTGGAACGAAGTTTTTGGAAGTTCCAAACTAGTGGAATGAGTATAGTTGGAACTATAATATGCTTCAACACCCGGTGAATGACAATATGATACAGTAAGGTGAGAGTCTCCAATATGCCCTACAGTATATTCACCATATCCTCCAGTGTAGTGTGTCTCATAAGATTCGCTCCATCCAGAAGTAAAGGTGGCATCATTTTCTGACATTTTCTCCCACCAGTCAAATGCATCTGTTTGTTCATCAGCATCACTTTCGAAGTAGTCAATTGTTGCCAGCATAAATGCTCTGCCAGGTGAGGAAGAAAGTGGGGATGGGAAAGAGGTTTTTCCATTCCACTGGGGTTCTGTTAGATTCCATAACGATGTAGGTATCGTTATATTTTCGCCATCAACAAAGTTTTCGTCATAGTTCAGGCAAACTGTGCCTTGGTCAAATGGTATGGCTAGTTTACCCTGGTATGCTTCGAGTGATGAACTGGAAATGTTTTGATATTGTGGGCTTTGAGTGAATAGTGTCTCGCGGAGTAAACAATTCTCGATGGCTGTTTGCAAATATGAGTTATCTAAACCTATCATTAAGTCTGCTTGTTGCGCTTCCTTTGTCAACATCATTTGGTCTAAGATACCTCCAGCGTCAGATTCTTTGATAAATTCAATTTCTATCCCAGTGGCTGTTTCAAAACTCTCAATCATTGAATCATTAAGCGCTAATACATCATAGGTTAGAATCCTTAATTTTCCGTCATCATCGTGCCCAGCAGATAGAGTAGTACACTCAATATTCTGATTATCAGATGATTTTCCGTCTAGGCAACCGGATAGTGAAGCAGTTAGCAAAATGCTAGTTAGGGTGAATAATTTGAAATTCATATTTTCACCTCAAAGGGATGCAACAATTTGATGAGTTCTATCTATCAATTCCAGCGGATTGTGGGCGAGAATGTACATACTTGGCTCCCATCCGAAATCCCCAGTATCTAGGATTATGTCCAACTTGCTGTGAGAGCCTGAAATTTTACCCTTGTTAGAAAGAGCAAAAGAATAACCCAACTGATCACACATTTGCCTAATTTTCTTTTCATCAACTTTATTAGCGCCGTTAATTGGATTGATATTGATTATTGATGTCTTTGCTTCATTCATGATGTGGGCCTGTAGTAGTAGGTTTGCAAGGTGGCTAGAAACTCCGAAACTAGGAGTTTCATGGTGCCTTAATTTATTATTTACTATTGAAATTTTACCTGGAAATGCTGCCACTTGTGAAGTGTCTCTCGAGCCTTTATTGCAAGATGCAATATTCATGCCAACAGCAGGCATAACATGCTTTATTCTTCTTGAATCGAGTCTTCCAATCGCCCATTCAAGTCTCCTAAGTAGTGCTCTTTGTTCTTGTCCTCGGTCTAAATCTAATCCAGTAAGTGTTTTGTCAAATCTAATTGTATGGTTACCTTTGAACTGAAATTCTACAACCAGTCTTTGTCTTACCACTTCACCTTTGGGGCCTATTGAGTTCAAGGCTTGGGACAATTCGCTAGACCACGCATCAACCATGGCTTCGTCTCCTGAAGAAGATAATTCAATGGTAGATTTTTGGATATGGCGGGATATCGTACTTTGGGTCGAGCCAAGAATATCAGCAATTTCGGCTTGTGACCACCCTTTAGTCCGCAAATCCTTAGCAACATCTTGGTGCAATCTATCCAGCCACTTCCCGCCTACATCTCCTAGCATGTACCTTGTTAGTAGGTTCTACTATTCAATGTTACTAATCTTTTATGCATGTTGAATGAAGTTTTAGCAGGAATAAGCGAATTCCCATGGTGTGAAATATCTTTAATCAGACAAAATCATGGTTTTTCATCTCAGTTTGTCGAAAACAATGAACTTTCAATTTTTCCGACTCAAGATGTCGATATGTGGCTTTACATACCATGAATGCATAATGGGTAAAATGTTATTCACTACTATTTTTTTAAATCTTATTATTTATCTCTAAGCCATTTTCATAGCATCTTACCGCATAAGACTAAGACTTGAAAGGATTCGCCAGTTTGGGGGAGACTATGGCACTTGAGGAGTTTATTGATAATCTGGCCAAGAGAATTATTGGTTATGTAGAGTCAAGCAGCGATAAGTCGAAGAAAACTATTACTTTTCGAACCGCTGAGTCACGTTCAAAAACTACAGACCTGAGTTTGCCCCTTGAAGGTCATGGTTCACAAGCAGTGATGGACGATATTGATGAATTTCTAAAACAGTGCGTCAATACAAACCGAGGTGAATTTATGAATCCTCTTTGGGGAGGTTTGAATATTACTGCTTTTGCAGGTGAGGTTATTTCTGCTCTCACCAATCAATCCATGTATACCTATGAACTTGCGCCCTTGGCGACATTAATCGAGCAGGCTATAATCATGCGAATGTCTGAAATTATCGGCTTTGCAGACGGATTTGGTACTCTAACTACAGGTGGTTCAAACGGAAATATGTTGGGGATGCTGTGTGCTAGGCAATCTATTCTACCCAGTTCATCGAAAACAGGCTTTGACGGCACCAAGTATGTCGCTTATGTGTCTAGTGAATCTCATTACTCGGTTCTAATGTCTGCTAATGTTGTGGGGATTGGGCATCAAAATGTAATCAAGGTGGCTTGTGATGAGAAGGGTCGCATGAAGTCTTCATCTTTACAAGAGGAAATAGACCGAAGTCGTGCAAATGGTCTCATTCCTTTTTGCATTATTGCGACCTCAGGAACTACAGTTAGGGGGGCATTTGACCCCATTGGAGAAATTGCGGCAATTGCTCATGATGAGTCGATATGGCTCCATGTTGATGCTGCATGGGGTGGAAGCAGCCTATTTTCCTCCAAGAAAAGAGATTTAATGCATGGTGTAGAACTCGCTGACAGTGTATGCTGGGATGCACACAAGATGATGGGTATGCCGCTAATT
>ENA-ORDA01003674-ORDA01003674.1-marine-metagenome-genome-assembly--contig:-NODE-3674-length-10580-cov-3.445016_pt1 | contig 10580 bp, 10 predicted proteins | sample MGYA00237778_ERZ508506 | MGnify/ENA primary metagenome ERZ508506 (study PRJEB26177, sample SAMN06267891) | marine metagenome | isolation source: Monterey Bay, California, USA | place: Pacific...
GTATCTCAATTATTTATACTCTTTTCCTACAAGGATTATTTCTTTTTTTTATCTAAGGATTTAATTTGATTTTAATTCCATATTTAATCATTATTCAATTATTTATACCTTCGTCCCGCAGTGAAAGAGTACCTATCACATCTTATTTTTAAAACCGTATCAGAAGAGTCACAAAAGCTTGGATTTCAAACCTACGTGGTAGGTGGATTTGTTCGTGACATTTATTTGAAACGCGATTCCAAAGATGTAGATTTTGTAACTGTAGGTAGTGGAATTGCTTTAGCTAGTGCAGTCCAAAAAAGACTAAAAGGGTCTCACTTTAATGTATTTAAAAATTTTGGCACGGCACAAATTAAAACAGATGATTGGGAATTTGAATTTGTCGGAGCACGAAAAGAATCCTATGATAGAAATAGTCGTAAACCAAAGGTCGAAGACGGTACATTTAGAGATGATATCTACCGAAGGGATTTTACTATTAATACACTAGCTATCAGTCTAAACCAAGAAAACTATGGTGAGCTTGTAGATACTTTTGGAGGATTACAGGACTTACAAAGCAGTATTATCAGAACACCGCTAGATCCGCATATCACGTTTAGTGACGACCCGCTACGTATGATGCGAGCCGCACGTTTTGCGGCCCAACTGAATTTCAAAATTGAAGAAAATACCCTTAGAGCACTGAAAACAGAAGCTCATCGGTTATCTATTATATCACAAGAGCGTACCACAGATGAGCTCAATAAGATTATTCTATCTAGAAAACCAAGTATTGGTTTTAAAATACTATTTAACACCAAGCTACTCCATGAATTTTTCCCAGAGATGGTTAAACTGCAAGGAGTAGAAATAAGAGAAGGTAAAGGACATAAAGACAACTTTTACCACACGCTTCAGGTATTAGATCAGTGCTGCCAGAAGACAACAGATCTATGGGTACGTTGGTCGGCAATACTGCACGACATAGCCAAACCACCTACCAAGCGGTTTGTAAAAGGAGAAGGCTGGACTTTTCATGGACATGAAGACAAAGGGTCGCGTATGGTAAAGCCAATATTTAAAAGGCTTAAGTTACCCTTGGGAGAAAATATGCGAAAAGTTATTAATCTAGTGAAACTCCACTTGCGCCCCATTGCCTTGACTAAAGAATACATAACAGACTCTGCAATAAGACGTCTCATTTTTGATGCTGGAGAGGACCTTGAAGATCTCATGATTTTATGTAAAAGCGATATCACAACAAAAAATAAGGAGAAAGAAAAACGTTTTCAAGCCAATCTAATCAATGTAGAGAAAAATATTGCAGCGGTTGAAGAACGCGATAGAATACGCAATTGGCAACCCCCCATAGACGGGCAGCAAATAATGAATGTATTTGGTATAGGCCCCAGCCGAGAAATAGGAGAAATAAAAACGGCATTGAAAGATGCGATTTTGGATGGTATCATCACCAATGAGTATGATGAGGCATTTAAATTTGTGTTAGAAAAAGGAAAAGAATTAGGTTTGTATAAGCAATGAGTTTAGTATTTAGGTTTAGGGTCACGTTTGAAGACGTCAATGATGTAGAAAGAATAATAGATGTATCAGCAAAAAATACATTTAGAGACTTTCACAATTCCTTACAAGAAGCTATTAATTTTGACAAAACGCGTACAGCATCGTTTTACAAAGCAAATGACTCATGGAGAGGAGGCGATGAATTCTGCACAGATCCAAAACCGAATGCAAGAGCTGCCGGAGCTAGTGAATTAGGAAAATTTATTGATGATCCACATCAGAAATTCCTGTACAATTATGATGCTGAAGATGGGAATTGGCATCTCCGAGCGGAAGTGGTAAAGCTATTCGTAGCAGAAGTAGGTGCAACGTATCCCAGTATTTTTAAAAGTAGTGGTATTGCACCAAAACAATTTGTAGACCCAAAAACCATAATAGACGATCCAAGCGCAAAGCTTTTCAAAGAAGCAGATAGCTTGATTGATGGCTTGCATGATGAGCTAGACGACGATGACGACGAGGAGGAGGAAGAAGAGGAAGAAAAAGACGAATTCAACCTATTTGGAGACGAAGTAGATGAATCTGAAATAGATGAATCACAGATAAATGATGGCAAACCAATTGACTAAGCACCTAATTGTTATCGCAGGGCCAACTGCTGTGGGAAAAACTGCTTTTGCTATTAAGGTAGCGCAACACTTTGGCACTGAAATTATCTCATGTGACTCCCGACAACTTTACAAAGAACTGAAAATAGGAGTAGCAAGACCATCGCGAGAAGAACTCGCTCTCGTACCGCACCATTTTATTGCTACACACAGCATCCATTACAACTATGATGCTGGCTCATATGCGCGTGACGTGGATACCAAGTTGAAATACTTATTTACCCAACACGATACCGTAATAATGACCGGAGGTACTGGATTGTACATAAAAGCAGCAACAGAAGGTTTAGATGCACTGCCGCAACAAAATGAGCAACTCAGGCTACAACTTAATTTTATATTAAATAGTGAAGGAATAGAGGCACTACAGGCTATTGCAGAGGGTGCCGGCGTACCAAGAGACAAAGTTGACTATGCAAACCCACAACGTTTGTCCAGAGCAATTGAGATAAGACAAGGGGGAGTAGATAAATCCGTGAAAAAACCTACAGAAAGAAGCTACAAAGTATCCTATTACTACATAGATAAGGACCGCAACCAACTTTATGAACGTATAAATAAAAGAGTAGACGATATGCTCAAAGAGGGGTTCGAAGAAGAAGCCCGAAAATTGTTTGCGAATAAAGATTTAAACGCCTTAAACACCGTTGGTTACAAAGAATTTTTTAATTATTTCAATGGTGATTGGACGCGCGATCACACCATAGATAAAATGAAACAACACACTCGTAATTATGCTAAAAGGCAATTGACGTGGTTCAGGAATCAAGGTAATTATACGCAAATCACATCTAGCGTAGATGATTTTTTACAACTCATAGAGAACGCTTAAACCACAGGCCATTCCCAGGCAGTGCCCAAGCAACAAAAGCAATAAAATCGCCCTTCAATAGAACATCTTTCTCTATTGCCACCTATGCAATCAGCGAACCTCAAATAATTCTATATCAAATGCCAAAACAGCATTTGCCGGTATTCTTCCATTTGGTGGGTTTGCTCCATACGCCAAGTGCGACGGGATAAACAATCTACCCGCTCCTCCTTCTTTCAAGAGAGGTATCCCGATTTGCCACCCCTTTATTACACTATTAAGAGAAAAAGTAGACCGATCTCCCCTATCATAGCTACTGTCAAAGATATTTCCATTGAGTAAATATCCCTTATAGTGTACCGTAACATCATTGGCAATATTGGGGTTAACACCAGCACCCTCCTGGGTAATTATGTAGTACAGTCCTTCATCCGTTTTTTCTGCCGTTAGGTTATTTGTAGCGAGGTATTGTTTTATCTCATCGTCATTTTGCATCGTAAAGTCCTCCTCCTTGCAGCCACTTAAGGTCACATTCAAGAACAAGAATAAGAATAGTAGTTGCTTCATTTTTTTGATATATTTTTTTGTTTGCTTTTTTGCTTTTGGTATTTTTTACGACCAAACGTATGATTCCAGCCAAAGCGCACATACACCGTCTGTAAGTTACCCACTGTTGTACCTATTAAGTTATCTCCGACTATATAAAACTGTTCTGGCCCTAAATTTACAGCTAATCCCAAACCGATGTTGGTAAAACCACTTCGTGAAATAGTATAGCTACCGCTAACGGCAAGTATTCGTCCTAATTGTGAATTCCAAGAGAGCGTAAGTGCCGGATAAAATGATCTATTATAGAAACTACCGTAAAGCAAAATACCTGCATTGTGGCGATCATTTAAATTGATATTCCCTCCCATATAAAACTCCCCCAATAGACCCGTACTGAATGAGTTGCTATTTGTATCAAGTGCAAACACGTCTTGTAAAGTATCGGTAAGTGCTTCAAAACCCGCACTCCCTTGCACAGAATCACCGAGGTATTCGTTGATATCAATACCTCTATAGGTAAAAGTAGCACCTGGATTCCTAGATTTTACATTGGTCGTGTAGTCATTCCAAAATACCCTTCCTAAATCTACAATGCTCGCCGATAGCGTAATTCTATCTGTGAGCTCATAACTCGCCCCAAGATCTATTCCAAATCCGCCATTTTTTGGACTTCCAAGCACCAATACTGTAGGATTATTCACTCCAAGCGATGAGTCCAACACTGGCGTACTCGTATTTACCTCTATGTCCGCAGTTACTGTGTAGGCAAATGTATTAGGGTCAGTAGTAAAAATCAGATCATTACTTTTTGTAGTGATTACATTCAGACCACGTACATACTTTAGTCTACCACCAACTCTTAGTTTTTCATTGAGCATACTGCGGCTGTAACCTACCGCAAACTCGCGCGTGTGAAGAACATCTAACCCAAAATTAAAGTTGAATGCATAGCCTAAATTTTGACCTCCATTCCCTTCAAATGCTACTTTAAATAAATCTGTAGGAAAATCTAAACGAGTCTTTATCTTCTCTGTAACACCAACGGTGAACATATTTTTCTTTACTCTAAAGCCAAAATTGAGCCATTCTTGATTAATCCCAATATGCACAAATGTCCCTCTGTTTAATACCGTACCAAGCTTCTTGAGGTTCGCTGTATACTTACCTCTACTATTCACTTCTAGCACGTCATTTATATCCGATATCTTGAGAGCACTGCTCCCAAAGGAAATATCTGTAGATGACAAAACGGGCATACCTAAGTACCACTTGCAGTCTGGTACTAAAGCGGGATTTACAGTCAACCGTTGCGGTAAATTCCCCATATTATACAAAGTCATGTTGCTCTGAGCATTTACTCCTATTTCGAGTAATAAACCCACGAGTAGTAGTGTGATTTTTTTCATAGGGTCAATTCTTTTTCTATTAGTACTTCAGCTTGTACACCCAATTGTAAAAGCAAGTCATAGTAACTGTAAAGCTTTACATCCGTTGGTATACCATTTTCTACTAGAGTATTAAGTGTAGCTCTAATTCGTATCCTATTCGCATTTTGCAAATTTTCTATACTTGCTGTATTAAGGCTTATGTCAGTAGTTTTAGGATTTGCACTTAGCACCTTTCCTTGTGCATCAACGGTGGCACTTGGGAGTATGAGTATGTCTGTTGTCAACAAGGAATCTAACACGGTGTTGGTCAAGCTATCCTCAAAATAGAGTTGTGTGGTAATATCTAATGGGAAACCGTTTTCGGTATATAGCCTTATCAGCACCTCTTCTATATCAGATACATTTTCTAATTCCAGCTCGAAGGGTTGGCTTGATTCTAGCGCAAAATCTTGTGCTGTTCCATCAAGTGGTATTTCTATTTCTACCTGCATAGCTAATTTGCTTGTATCGAGCAGCCACTGCCGCTGGTTAGCATTTACTCCACTGTTCACCTCTAACCTGTATGCATTTTTAGCAGGTTTATTATTTAAATAAGGAGCCAAATTACTCGTGTTTTTATTGAGTTCAAGAGAGTCATTCTTGGTTTGTCCTATTTCCATAAAGCTCAGTTTTGGTATAGGCAGTGGTGAGGGGAACCCAATAAAAGGAAGTACATTATTCTCTTTATTAATTCCATCAAACTTTAGCACATTAACCTCAATGCCTAAACCCGAGGAATTCGCAAAAAAGAACTTAATACGTGGATCTCTTAATGTAATAGACCCACTTTGGCTATTCTCAAAAAATGGAATAGTCAAGGTATCCACAATCGTTGTAGAAAAATCTAAACTGCCAAACAAGCCTTCCACTCGCGTATACGCTTGATTGAGCATCTCTGCTGTGTATGTAATCGTTTCTGTCGGTTTTATCGGATTAGTACCTCTCCTCGTTATGACAATTTCTATCTCTACATCAATTTCACTATGCCCTTGTGCTGTTTGGGTGAAATCTATCTCAACTCCATTCAGGCTTTCGCTAGCACTTCCTGTATTGGGTACGGAAGAGCTATTGGCTATTACGGATGGCTCCAGAAAAGTGGAACCATTCATCGCCTCCGGAATACGCATACTGAAAGAAACATCATGATCAAGGGTTGTAGATATGGCTAAATCAAAAGAGCCTTGCTTGTAAAGCAATTTATCTAATTCACTAGCTCCCATGTTAAAGTCCAACGTTTGTGTGTAGTTCAGTGTGAGACTACCACTAGAAAGGAGCGTTGTTAATTCTACGGCAGAAAATGTTAATGATTCTGAAAAAATCTGGTCGTTGATCTTAAAAACATCCTCTGCCTTTTGACTTGTGTACGCATCCGAATAGACAAGAGTTAGGCTCCCGTCTGCACCTATTCTCAGGTACTCATTGGTATTTACTTCATTCAGTAAATCATGAAAATTTAGGCGAGAATAGATAAGCGGTACAGCTATCGTTGGATTCCACTTTACCGCGTCAATGTTGCTTACTTTTTCTGCAGTATTTGTTAATTCTGTAATGCAAGATCCAAGAAACAAAATCGTAGCAAAAATGCTTAGTATCTTCTTCATAAATGATTAATTTCGAAAGCAAAAATAAACATGAATAGTCGTAATCCTTATACTCACATGCGAGCAGGAGCAATACTCTGTACTGTTTACGTCATTTTAGGTGCATTTGGAGCCCACGGTCTAGAATCTAAATTAACAGTAGCTCAACTAGCCACGTATCATACTGGCTTACGCTACCTTATTGTTCATGCTATTGCATTGATACTTACAAACCATACCTACAACCAGTGGAAAACCGAAAAAAAGTATTCCAATCTCTTTTTTTATCTAGGCATTCTACTGTTTTCTTTTGGTCTTATTGTACATGCTACAAAAGAACTAACGGGCATAGGATTGGATGTATTTGCTCATCTAGCTCCTATCGGTGGATTGTCTTTTATTATTGGTTGGTTTTTTTACATGTCAAAGATCGGTAAGCAATGAAACACATAATTCTAATGAGACATGCCAAGAGTGACTCGTCAGATAGAACACTTACCGACCATCAACGTAACTTGACTTTACGAGGCAATCACGATGCTCGTGTTATGGCCGAGAGAGTAAAAGAGTTTGGCATTCTCCCCGATCTTATGCTCGTATCAGATGCCATACGAGCACGAGATACATGGCAGATCATTTTTAATCTGCTTGGCAAGAGTCAAACCAAGTTTGATACAGATCTTTATATGGCCTCGCCACATACCATTATTAAAAAGCTAAAAGAAGTAGATAACCTCATAGAGACTGTTCTTGTACTCGCTCATAATCCAGGCATTACAGAAGTCTTCCAAACACTTGCCAATGTGCAGATCGACTATGTGCCAAGTGGCGGAGTGGTTTGCATACAGCTACACACCGATAAATTCAGTGAGATAGACAATTGCACAAAAGATCTTATTTATTTTACCTATCCCAAGGTTTAGGTTAATACATGTAAATGAAGGTTCTACCATTTACGGTAATCCCAATGGTATTATCGCAAGATGCATCATTATTGGGATCAAAATCCACACTAATATTGGACGCACTATTCATCGGATCTACCTCCAGCTTTCCTGTTTTGATATACTGAACACATGAAAGTCCGTATTCTTTGTGAAGCGGTTCTACAATTTCAAAAATGAGTTCATTATCTCCAGACTCAACCGTTAATTCACCCTCAAAAGTTAATTTATCGTTAATAAGCCCAAAGCCAGAATTTTCAATACAAACTATGGAAAGATCTCCCTGAAGCACTAAAGCGTCGTTCTCTACAGTAGTTACTTGTAATCCGTCACACTGAAACAATAGCTCATCGGCGCCAACTCGAGTGAGATTAAATTCACCCTCAATTTTACTCATCTTCTTACCGTTGCCCGAGTAAAAAGGGTTTGCCTCACCGAAATAGACCGAAAGTTTGGCATTAGGTTCAGCATACGGTCTATCCAAGGTTATACAAATTTTTCCTGCTCTGTACTTATTATCTTTACACAACAGTCCGCAAGGTTCTGAACCTATAACACCAAAGTCAATCAACACTTCTACCCCATCTCCATCCTCAAAATCATCATCCAGTATCCTCACTTCGGCATCTTCTGGGAGTAAGCAGTCAAATTGAGTTAAAAACAGTTCGGAACCAGAAACAAAGTCTTCTACCACATCAAAGGTTGAAATCACTTCTGACATAACCTCAACAGCAGTCTCAGTGCTCTTGCTGGTTTCAAGTATCACTTCAATGGGTAGTTCGTCACATGAGCTGACGGCAACTAACCCTATAATTAGTATGAAAAAAAACGGTCTCAATTAGTTTATAAAATCTTGTAGACAAAAGTAGCATCACTTAACTGTTTTTCATCTAGCTTTGGACACTATTTACACAAAAAATTACACAAATTGGACATTTCTGAGCATCGGCAGACTTTATTCGTAGAGATTTTACTCCCTCTCAACCTCAAAAACACGTTTACCTACCGTGTACCCTTTGAGCTAAACGAAGAAGTCATCGTTGGCAAACGCGTCAGTGTCCCCTTTGGTAAAAAAGGTGTGATGGCAGGTTTAATTTACGCCATAAGCGAACTACCTCCAAAAAAATATGAAGCGAAATACATTTTTGATATCGTAGATAGTGAACCTATTGTAAACGAAAATCAGCTTGCATTCTGGTCATGGATGTCTCGTTACTACATGACATCCCTGGGCTTGGTATACAATGCAGCAATGCCAGCTGGACTCAAAATGGAAGGCGAGTCAAAAATGATCCTTCAACCTGAATTTGACAGTAGTGCCGCTACTCTGGATGCTAGAGAGGTACTTATCATCGAAATGATAAGAGCTAATAAAGAATTTAGCATTGCCCAAGCATCCAAGGTACTCAAGATACCACAAATTCATAAGTATGTGAAGTCTCTTTACATAAAAGGAGCTATACTGTTGAAGGACGACATTCAAGAAACCTATAAGCCCAAGGTAAGAAGTTATCTTAAAATAAGCGATACATTACAAGACAGCAAAGCACTCAATCTGCTCTTTGATCAACTGGAAAAACGGGCAAAAAAACAGCTACAGGCCGTTATGACGTTCATCTCCAAATACAGTATAACAGGCGAATGTGAAAAGACAGAATTGGTAAAACACGGAGTGAGCAATGCCGCTATTAATGCATTGATAGACAAAGATATTTTCACGGTAGAAGAGAGGGAAAAATCACGCATCACTTTTACCGATGGAGATGCTAAGCTAGAAGAATTGCAACCGGCACAACTGGTGGCTTACGAAGCCATACAGCAAGCATTTTTGGAACGGAAACCTGCCCTACTCTACGGCGTAACAGGGAGTGGCAAAACACACATCTATACGCATTTTATAAAAGAATACCTGAACAAGGGACAACAAGTGTTGTATCTGCTTCCAGAGATTGCCCTCACGAGTCAACTCATTGGTAGGCTGCAAGCCTACTTTGGAGAACAGTTGGTTGTCTCCCATTCTAAATTTAGCAAAAACGAGCGTGTAGAGGTATACAATGCCGTAGCTGAAGGCAAACCACTACTTGTGGTAGGAACACGAAGTGCTATTTTTCAGCCATTCAGCAACTTAGGACTTATCGTGGTAGATGAAGAGCACGAGAGTAGTTTTAAGCAACACGAACCCGCACCGCGTTTTCATGCGAGAGACTGTGCTATGTACTTGGCTGCCAAAAGCAAAAGCCACGTCATACTGGGTAGTGCAACTCCACAGATAGAATCATTTTACAACGCAAACCACAACAAATACGCAAACAACTATACCTATCATAGGGCATTACTGCTCATGAATAAGGAACAGCACCTAGATACAGGATTTGCACTACCCAAAGAGCGCGAGAACTTGCATGCGCCACTTGCATGCATACACTATGCATATTACCAAAATGAGGAGCAACTGGATACCTTCATAGACGCAAACAGTTCTGATATCCAATGTATTGTGGGTAACTATTCAAAGGTCCAAACCATACCGTATGGTAAAACTCAAAGGCCTGACCTACAAGACTTTGCAGATGGAATAGATGCAATGAAATTCCTTTCAAGTTTATGATTGAGTACATCCCCCTTGAGCCTTATTAAGTCTTATTTTTACTTTTGAAAGAGAAAATCTTGAAAATGATGGGAAAAGAACAAGAAAATACGTTAATGTCAACTAATTTTTTCTTCAAAGATCAGTCTAACTTTATTCGCGGAAAGGTACGCGATGTGTATGCTGTGAAGGAAGATTTTGTAGTACTAGTTGCAACCGATAGAATCTCTGCATTTGACCATGTACTAACAAATGCCATACCGCACAAAGGGCAGGTGCTCAATCAAATTGCCTCTAAATTTTTGGATGATACGGCACATATAGTACCGAACTGGAAGCTGAGTGAGGCAGACCCACATGTAACCATAGGTCATAAATGCGAGCCGTACCCAGTAGAATTTGTAGTACGCGGATACCTTGCTGGGCACGCTTGGCGTGAGTATGACTCTGGTAAACGAGAGGTTTGCGGTGTTTCACTGCCAGACGGGTTAAGGGAAAATGACAAGCTTCC
>ENA-ORDA01003682-ORDA01003682.1-marine-metagenome-genome-assembly--contig:-NODE-3682-length-10563-cov-3.359050_pt1 | contig 10563 bp, 10 predicted proteins | sample MGYA00237778_ERZ508506 | MGnify/ENA primary metagenome ERZ508506 (study PRJEB26177, sample SAMN06267891) | marine metagenome | isolation source: Monterey Bay, California, USA | place: Pacific...
GAGAAAAAAAATCAAATCTAAAACGAGAGGATGTATTAGAAATTATAAATAACATGCCAGCCTCAAATGTTTCAAACTATATTTTTAGTAATCAAAAAGGAATGAGATTTGAGGATGTTACTGAAGAATGGGGCCTTAAAGAGTCTAACAACAGTAATGGTGCTGGATATGGAGACTTAGACAACGACGGTGATTTAGATCTAGTGGTCAATAATATTAATGCACCCGTTAGCGTTTATCGGAATAATTCAAATGGTATAAATAACTTTCTACAAATTAAACTTATTGGAACTAAAAAAAACAGACAGTCCTTAGGAGCCAAAATCACACTTTTTACAAATGGATTAAAGCAAGTAAAGGAGCAATTCACCACGCGAGGTTATCTTTCAAGTGTTAGTCCAATTCTCCATTTTGGTTTGGGTAAGATTGAAAAAATTGATTCAATTCAAATACAGTGGTCTGATGGAAGCTATTCTGTAAAAAAAAATATCGGAGTTAATCAACAAATTAACATAAATAAAAGTGAAATTACTCCAGAGACAAATCAAAAACCGAATACAAAAACTTGGTTTACATCGCTAGAAAATAAAATTAACTATACCCACGAAGTAAAAAATGTTTTGGATTTTAACAGACAAAAACTATTGCATTTTCAACCATCTTATGATGGTCCTCCCCTAGCTAAAGGTGATTTAAATCAAGACGGAAAAGAAGATTTTGTTATTGGAGGAAGTCAAGGTCAATTATCACAAATATGGTTTCAAAATCAAGATGGAAGCTTTTTACAAAAAAATATAAATACGTTTATCAATAATCAAAATGCTGTTGTGACTGATATTGGTTTAGTAGATTTAGATTCAGATGGTGATTTAGATATATATCTGGCTAATGGGGGTTATCATAATTTTAAAGATGGAGATGAAAAATTAAAGGATCAGGTATATTTAAACAACGGAAATGGGGATTTTACTCTTCAAAATAATAATAATAAATTTGCTGCTGAAGTCAGTGCTGTAATTGCAATAAAAGATTTTAATAATAATGGAAGTCCAGATATTTTTGTAGCAGGAGGAATTATTCCTGGAAGTTATCCAAATCACTATCCAAATAAATTATTTTTTAATGATGGTAAGGGAAATTTAGTTAATGATAATAACCAAACAGAAACATTAAATAATATTAAGGGTATTGTTCGCGATGCGCTATGGACAGACTTGGATAAAGACGGGTTTCAAGATCTTATCGTTATAGGAGAGTGGATGCCAGTTACAGTTTTTCTAAATAGAAAGGGAGTTTTAGAGAAACAATCAAATTATTTTTCTGACCCACAAACTAGTGAGGGTTGGTGGAATACGATTAGCTCAACTGATTTAAATAACGATGGCCAACTTGACTTTATTCTTGGAAATGAAGGGATTAATAATCCTTTTAATGCATCATCATTACAACCCATCCAAATTCATTATGATGATTTTGATCAAAATGGATCCATAGACCCCATAATTTCATATCATATTCAGGACAAAGCTTACCCTTTAGCAACTCGAGATGAGCTTTTAGCTCAGTTAATCATGTTAAAATCTGTTTATCCTTCCTACAAGTCATATGCAGAGTCAGATTTAGAGATGTTATTGAAAGAAGTTCTAACTACAAAAACTCAAAACTGGAAAGCTAGTCAGCTAAAATCAATAGTAATATTGAGTTCAGATAAAGGATATGATATAAAATCACTTCCTGATATTGCACAAAGGAGTCCAATAACAAAAATTCATACATTAGATATCGATTCCGATGGAAATAAAGATTTAGTCCTGTTTGGAAATCGTTCTAAAAATGCTTTAAAATTGGGACGAAGTGATGCAAACTATGGCACTCTTTTATTTGGAAAGGGAGATGGGAATTTTAGTTTGAGTTCGGCTATAAAAACAGGTTTAAATGTAAAAGGAGACGTGAGTGATGTAATAGAAATTGATTCGGTTATCTACGTTGCTAAATCAGATCAAGAATTAAGTATTTATAAACGCAATTCAAATGAAAAATAAATACTTCCCTGTTTTTTTAAAAAAAATTTTCATTATTTTAATAATTGGATTAAGTTTTTCAAGTTGTTATAATTATCCCAATGAAATTCCTAATCATGAGGTTACAGCTCAATGGGCTGATATGACCTTATTCATAACTAAAAATACACCTGCAAATTCTCCAACATTTGCTTCGAGATGTCTTGGATATATGGGTTTAGCTCAATATGAATCAGTGGTTCATGGGGATTTAAATCACCAATCTTTAGCTGGTCAATTGAATCAATTAGAAAGCCTCCCCCTCCCCCTTTCAGAATACTCATACAACTGGCTTATAGTATTAAATAGATCACAAAGTTTACTCCTAAAATCATTATATCTACAAACCTCAGATGAAAATAAATTAAAAATAGATTCATTAGAAAATAGAATTTATAAAATATTAAAAAAATCAACTGATAGAAAAATAGCATCTCAATCTATTGCATTTGGAACTGAGCTTGCAAAAGCTATATTTGAGTGGTCTAAATCAGATGGGGGTCATCGTGGGTATTTGAAAAATTTTGACCAGGAATTTCGCCGTGAACCTTTCGATGGCTCATGGAAGCCTCCATTGTTTGCACAATCATTTAGTCATAAACCGTTGCATCCAAATTGGGGAGAAAACAGAACTTTTTCACCCAAAAACACCTTACTTGAACTGCCAAATTATATTACTTACCAAACCTCTAAGGAAAGCGATTATTACAATCAATTTATAGAGGTATATCAAAAAGAGCAAAACCTCACTAAGGAAGAAAAAGAAGCAGCTATTTGGTGGAGTGATGACCCAGATGAAACTTTTAGTCCTGGTGGACATTTATATTACATTACAAATTCATTAATACGAAAAAACAAACCTAGTACAATAACTTCAGCAAAAATTTTGGCTATGGTAGGGATGTCAGTTGCCGATGCATTTATTAAATGCTGGAAATGGAAATATCATTTTTTTACTGAGCGGCCAAATACCTTTATTCCTGAATTTATTGATCAAAAATGGGAGTCGTTTTGGCCAGACCCACCATTCCCGTCTTTCCCATCAGGTCATGCAATTCAGGCCTCAGCAGCGGCAACTGCACTAATAAATACTTTTGAAAATAACACAAAGTTAATAGATAGTGCCCATGTAGGTAGAGAACGCGATCATGTTCGGAATATTGAATTCAAGGCACGTTCCTATAAAAGTATTTGGGAAGTAGCCAAAGAAACGGCAGATTCAAGATTTTATGGTGGTATCCATACGCGACAAGATAATAAAGTAGGTATGGAACAGGGTGCTATAATTGCCAAAAATATAATAAATTTTAACTGGAAAAAATAATACAATGTATAGAAGAATTTTTCTGCTTCTTTGCTTTTCAATATTCGTTAAAGTCCAAGGTCAACAATTCACTGATATAACTAATCAATCAGGTATAGATCATTATTTTGAGGTTTATGAAGGTATGTTTGGAGGAGGAATTGCTGTTTTAGATTATAATAACGATGGTTTTGAAGACCTATATATTACTGGGGGTATGCAAGAAGACCAACTCCTTGAAAATTTACAAAACGGGACTTTTAAAAATATTCTCAAGACTGCAAGACTAGAATCTGTATTAAGGTTTGTGACACAAGGAGTGGCTGCAGCAGATTTTAATCGAGATGGTTGGATGGATCTTTTTGTTACAACAATTACTACCAAAAGCCAAAAAAGAAAAATACCTAGGGCACAAAACCTGATTTTTATCAATCAAGGTGATGGGACTTTTAAAAATAATAGTAAGTCTTTTGGAATCCAAAGAATCGAATCATTTAGTACTGGGATTTCTGTTGGTGACTTTAATCTGGACGGCTATCCTGATCTATATGTAGGAAATTATTTCACAGACTATGATGGTGGTCTGAAAGAAATAAGTGATGCTACAATCGTTAATGCAGGTAAGACAGCTAAGGGTTATTTATATGAAAATAAAGGTGGAAAAAGATTTAAAGAAGTTTCTGAAAAATATAACATTGATCACAGAGGATTTAGTTTTGGTGGAATTTTTACTGACTTTGACAATGATAATGACTTGGATTTAATTGTAAATAATGACTTTGGTTATAAAGCCAAACCTAATTACTTATTAGAAAACCTTTATCCAAAGAAAGAATTCCAATACGTAGGAGAAAATTATGAGATGGATTTGAGAATTAATGCTATGGGGGGAGCTACTGCGGACATTAACGCAGATGGTTTTCTTGATTATTTTATAAGTAATATTCGTTATAATCGTTTTATGATTCAGGATCCAGAGAAAAATATTTTCGAAGATCAAGCAGAGGCTTTAGGTACTCAATTGTTTACTATCAGCTGGGGAGCCAATTTTAATGATTTTGATCACGATGGTGATATTGATTTGTTTGTCTCTAATGGTGACTTGAATCCTAACTGTGTTCCCATGTATAACTTTTTCTTTGAAAACGTGAATGGACAATTCAAAGAAGAAAGTACAAAATTTGGATTTTCTTTATCAGAAATTAATGATATTATGCAAAGATCTTCTGAATTTGAAAATGTGAATATTATCGGACTTATGGGAATGGCAAGTTTTACAGATACTATTTCTCAAATTGAAAAAGAATTCTGTTCTCTACAACAGATTTATAAAAATCATACTAGTTTTACTACACTCTCTATGGGGATGAGTGGAGATTATAAAAGTGCAATACAATACGGAAGCAACATGATTAGATTAGGAAGTATTATATTTGGAAACAGAAATTATTAAAAAATGAAGAAAGTTATTTCAACCCAAAAAGCTCCAAAAGCAATCGGACCTTATAGCCAAGCAATTTTAAGTGGAAACACACTTTATTGTTCCGGACAGATAGCAATAAATCCAAAAACAGGGGAATTAGTATTATCCTCTATTTCGGAGGAAACTCATCAGATACTGAGAAATATCTTGGAAGTTTTAAAGGCTTCAGGAATGGGTTTCTCAAATGTAGTAAAATGTTCTATTTTCATGAAAGACATGGAGCAATACTCAAAGATAAATGATGTATACGCCAAGTATTTCACTGACAATCCTCCTGCCAGAGAAGCTGTACAAGTTTCTGTTTTACCATTAAATGTGAATGTTGAGATTTCAGTAATTGCTGTGAAATAAATGGATCTATTTAAGGAAATAATAAAAGGAAATAAAGTTATTCCTGCTATTTTAAAAAAAATACCTACTTTATCAAGGAACTTATTTGAATATATAACTACTGGTATCATATTAAAATGCGTTTGACCAATCTAAGTGACCTTTACTGTAGTTTGTTACTCTATTAGCAAAGAAATCTGTTTGTTGTTTTCCAGCTATAACTGCATCAAACCATTTCATAGTTTTTAATGCACCTTTATCTATTTCTTCTGCAGGAATAATAGGACTTAATCCTAAATCTGCCATTTTTGTATTAACTCTATGACGAATAAAGTTTTTTAGTTCGTCTTTAGTTAAGTTTTCAAGATCTCCCATTTCAAATATCTTATCGATAAAATCAAACTCTAACTGTAATGCAGTAGCTGCTGCTTCATTTATATCAGCTATAAGTTCTGGTGTCTTGAACTCTGGGTGTTCAGTCATTAGGGTTCTAAATAACCAACATCCTGCTTCAGAGTGAAGACTTTCGTCTCTTACAGACCACTCTACTATCTGTCCTACTCCTTTGAGTTTATTTCTCATTTTAAATGATAATAAAACTGCAAAAGAACTAAATAAGTTTACACCTTCTGTAAATGCTGAAAATATAGCTAGTGATTTAGCTCTATCATGCCAGTTAGGAGTACCATCATGTCCATCTCTAACGTCCATCAAGTTCTCTATCTTAGCCATAGTAGCCTCATCTTCCATAAACTCCGCAAAGTTGTCTAAACCTAACTGCTCGTTTAATAATGAATAAGCTTCAGCATGAATCGTTTCTGAAGATCCCAAAGTAGTTCCCATCATAATAACTTCTGGTTTCCTAAACCATTTAGTTACTAATGTAGACCAGTAATCATTTACTACTGTTTCTGTTTGAGCAAATCCTTTTAAGATTCCTCCTACTACATTTTTTTCATGATCCTTCATATTAGACTTCCAGTCAGTTACATCTTGAGCCATAGGAACTTCTGTGTGAAGCCAGTGTGCTTGTTGTTGCTTTAACCAGTAATCGTATGCTTTTGGGTACTCAAAGGGCTTATATACAACCCGTTCTTCTAATAAACTCATATATAGTTATATTTTTATATATTTAAAAACTTAAGACAAAAACACCCGTTGGAAAAATCCTTCGGGCATGGTAATAAATATGATATATATTCAAGATTTTGCCAAAAAAAATTATAAAAGTTTTGCAACTTGTTCACGTGACAAATTAAACTTAGGTTTAGATTCTTCTTCTATAAGATCTGATGGGTCTGCTCTTCCTTCAAATTCTATATGTCCATTATTGGTATCCATTTTTACATTATATGTCATACCGTCTTGACCGTATCTGTTTTTCATTACGTGAACTCTACCCGTACCTAAAACTTTATCTTCTTTCTGTCTAGATAAAGAGATACAAATATCAGCTACCATCATTTTATCGTAACTACCAGCTGCTTTATCTCCTTCTATTACGCTATCTCTAGCTCCCATTCTATTTACCTGAGAAGGGGTTAATACTGGTATTTTAAGATCCTTAGCTAAACCTTTAGTAGCTATAAAGACATCATCGATTTCATCCTTACGTTCAGCAAACTTACCTTTTGAAGGAGCTCTTAAATAATCTACATAATCGATAATTACCAAATCTGGTTTATGATCCATATCAGAACATTTTTGAATATGTGACTTTATAGTATTTACTGTAGCACCTTTAGGAGGGTACTCTTTTACTATAAGTTTACCTTTAAGTCCATCAACGTATGATTGTACTTCTTTACGATGTTTATTAACTTCATCAATTGAGTATCCTGTAAAATAACAGTCAAATCTTTTACCGACATAATCTTCTCCGAGTTCCAAAGTATAATAATTGACTTTATAGCCCATTTTAACAGCATGAGCAGCAATAGCCACCATAGTCCAAGACTTACCACCGCCTGGATTACCAAAAACAATAGCCAGGTCCCCAGGGCCAAATCCTCCCTGTATACCATCATTGAAGATAGGCCAAGGAGAAGGAATAGTAGGACGGTAATCAGTTCTATACCTTGTCTCCACATCTTTATTATACTCATGTCCAATATTTTTATCCATACCTGCTTTCATAGCATTCTCAACTTGATTTCTGATCCCATCAAAGTCTCCTTCTTTAAGTAAATCTGCTGAGTTGAGTATGGCGTTTTTCATTTCTTGATTTTTACAGAAAGTTTGAAACTCTTCTTGCACGTAATCTAAATCATCTTGTGATGCTTCGTATGAATTTCTGAGTTCTTCTTTAAGTGCCACTTGAAGTACTTCATTTTCTAATTTCTGAAGTTCTACTTTAAGAACATCCATAGTAATGTTAGTATGGTACTTATCAAAGTAGTCTTTAATTTGATTTATGATCCATTTGTGAGAATCAGCATCAAAATAATGATCATGTAAAACATCTCTTACGTTTAATAAAAAACTTTTATCTGTTAATAATGATCCTAAAACCTTTAATTGAAACCCCTTTCCGTACTGCTGTAAACTCTTTAATGTCATTTATAACCTTTTATTATATCTTAATATATGATTTATTTTTTTAATAGCCAAGAAGAACTCTGTATTTTATCTCCTAATCCGTCTATCAACTCAATATTATATTGCCTACATACATCTGCTTCAGGAATAGTATCATTATTTTGGTCACCACCATTTGCAAAAGCTAGCTTGTAAGTTTCGTAAAACTTATCTACCATTAGTTTTAAGGTTTCGTTTTGAGTACTATCTTCATCTATCGAAATCCAAGCCATATCAACTATACTTAATGACCTTATGATTTGTACTCTTTCTGCCTCATCCATAAAGAATGAAGAACCTTTTATTTCTCTTTGTTTGTCATTATTAACTATGACTATCAAAGCATCTCCAGCTTCTTTTGCTTTTTCAAATAACTCTAGATGTCCTTTATGTAGTGGATTAAAGTACCCGCTAACTATTATTGCTTTTTTCATAACTTTCTGATATTAACTTTTTAAACTTTGTTGTTGACCAACCGTGAGAACGGTCAAAGTAATGAATAGGTATATCTAGGTTGTCTCCAGTAAACGGTTTACCTATATAATCATCACCTAAAAATCTTATATCTGGGTTTATACTTTTTAATAGAAATAAAAGTTCTGCTTCTGTATTGTAACTTAGTATTACAGGATATAAAAACATCATTTCTAATATTTCTCTACGTTCTTTTATTGAAAGAATTGGTTTTTTCTTTTCAGGTCTCTCAATAGTAGGATCATCGTGTAAAAGTATGTAAACCTCATCACATTTATCTTGTATCTCTTTAAACATTGCAACATATCCAGGATGTATTACATCGAAGTTACCTGCTATTATTCCTTTTCCTGCTTTATTCATATTTCCAAAATATCTGTAGTATTATAATCAAAAAAGCTAGTATCAAAATAGTACCTGTCTTTATATTTATACCCTCTTTCATAAAAACATAAGTAAGTATAGTAAAACTAAATATACCTGTTGCAAATCCTGTTAATCTTGATGGCCATAGTTTACCATCGAATGCTTCTACAACATAAGTAGTGCCGTAAATATAACAAACTCCTACAGGTACCCCCATTACAGCTGCTACTATAAAAGGATGATTTTTAACCCAATCATTTAAGAACTGACCGTTAGTTTGAAACCATGAAAGAGATTGAGCTAAGAAAAACAATCCAGCTCCTATAAGAAAAGACTTTACATTCATTATACTTTGGTTAAATCTCTAAACGTTTCTAACCATCCTTCAGTATTTTTTGTAATACCTTCAATCTTATCTTGTTCTAATAAACGTAAAAAGGCTCCTGCTTGTAAATCTGGAGCGGGTTGTTTAAGTACATCGTTTACATACTGTTTTTCACTTTCATCTAAAGCTGAAATATGTAAATCCATTAACTTGAAGTTAGTTAACACTCTATCCCAGTTGTGTATTATCTTAGCAAATATCTTTTTACCATCAAGCTTTTCTTCTGCTACTTTATAAACATAGTCAAGGTCAGTTTTTTCTGTAAGAAGTTTAGGAAACTCTGCTACTACAGTTTTTATTCCTAATCCTTTTACACCTTGAAGATTATCTGAGTTATCACCGAGAAGTGATTTAACTAGGTTGTAGTTTTCCGGTAGTACTTTTAACTCATCAAAAATATTATCCTTTGTAAAGGTTTTTTTCTTTACAGGAGCATACACTTCAACAGTATCGTCTACAAGTTGTAAGAAATCTTTATCTGATGAGACTATAGTACATTTCTTAACATTAGATACAGAAGCTTTTTTAGCAATCCAAGCCATTATATCATCTGCCTCTAACTTTTCGAGTACTATCTGATGCATAGGTAAGCAGTCTAAGTAGTCTTGAGTTCTAAATAACTGTCCTACTAATGCTTCTGTTTCTTCTTCTTTAGTATCGTATAATCCCCAATGAGTTATCCTTGATGTAGCACGTTGTGCTTTATAGTTAGGATCTATATTTTGTCTATTACCAGAACCACCTTTACCATCCCATACTACTATAACCCTAGTAGGGTCAAATATACGAGTAACGTATCCTAAAGAGCGAAGGAACCCAACAAAACCTCCCACATGGGTGCCTGTTGGATTCATCGCCTTCAAGAGCGAGAACGATCTAATCAGAGTATTCATTCCATCTATCAACAGAATATGATCGTTCAACGCACGGGGTGGGGTCTCTTTAAGATTGTTTAGAATATCGTCGTACGCCATTAATCAAGTAAGTTAGGAGCTATTGGTGTTTCTTCTAAGTCTCCTTCTTCGATTAGATCAAAATCTAACGTTCCTACTAACTTCAACCAATGTTCTTTATGAGCATCTTTATATTTATCGATCTCTCTCTTATCATCTGGTATAAAACCATGAGCAGTCATAACTACTCTACCTCTAGACTGTACACCGCCGATGTGGTTCTTTTCTATCTGAACGTTAGTTCGTTTAGCAAACTCTACTTGCATACCGTTCTTGATAGCTTTAATCTTAGAAGTACCTGGATTAGTAATATTACCAAAAGTAACAACTAACGTAGCATCATACCACATCGACATACCACCTTTGTTCTGTAACTTAGCCATTCCCATAGGTGACTCAGGTTTCATAGTCCATACTTTATTAATAGCTACTAGCGTATTAGTATATGGAGAGTTTTCTTTTCTAGATAATAGAATCTTTTGGTTAAGGTTATTACCAAACTGAGTAGACATAGCACCAGCATTCCATTCGTTGTTGTTCTTATTAGATCTAACCGATAAGTCACAAGGTACTGAACCGATACTATCCCAGAAGAAACACATATCATAAGGTAGATTACCTTTACCCTGCTC
>ENA-ORDA01003683-ORDA01003683.1-marine-metagenome-genome-assembly--contig:-NODE-3683-length-10559-cov-12.431120_pt1 | contig 10559 bp, 8 predicted proteins | sample MGYA00237778_ERZ508506 | MGnify/ENA primary metagenome ERZ508506 (study PRJEB26177, sample SAMN06267891) | marine metagenome | isolation source: Monterey Bay, California, USA | place: Pacific...
ACTATAACATCTCCTGCACTAGAAGGTGCATAAACCTTTACAGACCCTGCAAAATTACTATCCTGAGGAGTACGATATTGAGGTAAACTCACAAAGAAAGGTTTCAAAGAACCTCTACGATTAAGTAAAAAGTTATAAACAGGTTCAAACTCTGCGCGTGTCATGGGGTTGTATGAAATACTTATGTTCCACTGGTGAGACTTTATAGCTCTTGCTACCATACGTCCGGAGTTTGTTCGAGTTTTCATAATCGGGGCTGCTGAAATTAAAGTAACAGAGGCAAACCCAGGTCCTGTAGACCCTGAAGTACTTCCATCACTCCCTACCTGATAGTTAGGATCCGGTAAGGTATTTTGATAAGTAATAGCCATTATTCTACATACGCTCCATCACTGACACTTTCTAAGAAAGGCTGTCCGTGCTCGTTAGCTGCTTCTCTAATCATTCTTATTATATGTCCTTTTTGTCTTACTAGTACGTCCTCTACACCTGCGGCATCTACTGCACTAATATTAAAGTTTACGTTTGAAATATTACTCATCGCTGCTGTTTCGTCTGCGGGAGCAATTCTTCCAGAACGATCTGGAATAAACAATTCTGGTCCTTGCTCCCCTACCATAAACCCTGCTGTCTCTCCTCCAGATGCTCTGTATTTTGCACCTGTAAAAGCAGACCCAGGTTTAAAGTTAGTAGCTCCTGTTCCCTGCCCTCTCTCTCCTCGCATATATGCAAGCTCCCCACCCGCGCTGTTTCCTCGTGCAAGATCTACAGTATTACTTCTAGAGCCTACACTAACTGCGGAAGGTTTGGCTGCGGAAGGTGCGCTTCCCCCGCCTTGATAAGAAGTTCCTGCTATAACAGCTATCTGCGCGAGCCCCATAGCTCCTATAATAGCGGCAGAAGCAATTGCAAGAGGCATTGAAAATAAAGGATCCTTAACCCCTGCAAACACGCCTATCATACCAGCTGCGGTAGATGCAATTGCCTGAGCAATCATCATCTTTTTATTTGTCTCAAAAGCCTTTCTTTTCATTTGATCTTTTTTAGCTTCTAAAGCTTTCATCTTAGCTACAGATGCGGCCGACTGTCCGTCTCTCTTTTTCTCGGTTTCTATTTGCTGATCTACTGCGGCTATCTGTGCAGTAGACTGGGCGCTTAAAATATTCGATATCGACCCTATAACAGCCGCAGCAGCCGCGAAACCGGCTGCTATTTCTTTAGCACTGTCTTTGCCCTTCTCTTTTATTACTTCAAAAACGCCTTGCAGGGAATTTACCATGGTAACACCTAAGTTTCCAAAAGAAGCGGCTAATGCCCCTTCGGGACCTAATTGCTCTAAGACTTTTGACATGGCCGTCATAGTGTCCGTGACCATAGCTATCGATGCGTTTTTAACATTCATCTGTGCCTGAAGTAATGTATCTGCTGCAGCTTGTGCTGCAAGCCTTGCGCGCTCCGCTGCTGCACTTGCTGTGGCTTGTTCTGCTTCGCTCAAACCCGGCTTCTCAGCTGCCTTTTTTGCCCTTTCTGCGGCCTCGTCTAGTTTTTCACTATTTTCCTTTGCGGCGTTGGCAACAGTTCTTGCCTGCGCTAGCTTTTTCAGCCCTTCTACTTGCACTTTATAAGCGTCTACGCCGGAGCCTTCCCCTCCCATACGATCCATTCCTGTATCATAGGTACCTATTCCTCCCTGTATAGTTGAAGTAATTCCGGTTTCAGCGCTTTTAACAGACTGTTTAGCTGTGTCTATTACTACAGCATTTTGAGCATCTAAAAGTTTTAAAATTTTATTTTGACGTTCTTCCTCGATTCCTGCTGCTTGCATTTGAGCTACTAGTAAGGCTCTTTCCATCTTTACTTTTAGTATTGTAAAGTCAAGGTCTTTTTTTGCTGTTGCTACTTTTAGCTTTGCTGTATCTACATCTAGTTTAAATTGCTGCGCAGGTGTTAATTTGCCTCCTGAAGCTCTTGCTCTGGCAATTATAGTTAAAAGTTTTTGCTCTTCCTGCATTCTCTTTTTTGTCAGGCTTAAAGCTTTTTTCTTAGTTTTTAATTCGTCTACAGCAAGCTTTGCTTTAATTACTTCAGGTTTTAGTTGTTTTGATTTCGCAGCAGTTATTTTGTTTGTAAGATCTAGTGCTAATGTCGAAAGGGCAAAATCTTTTTCGGTTTGACCAGACGCTTTTTGTTCAATCTCATATTTTTTCTCTAAAAAAGTTATTTCCTGGTTTAATATTTCGTTCTTCTCTTCGTCAAGAAAGGCTTGCCCGCCTACAATGCCTTTTGCAGCCTTACTTAATTCTACAAACTGTCCTCTAGCTTTAATTAAGCTTTTTTCCATAGTGTCTAAGGTTTCTCTAGTCTTTACTATATAATTTTTAAACGCTGTTAAGCCTTTAACACCTTTTCCAAACTCTTCATTAAGCCTAAGACCTTGTATTCTTGCATTTAACTCGTCTAATAACTTTTTTGATTCTTCCACTGTTTTTGGTGAAAGTAGTGTGCCCGGCCTTTTCCCTTCTTCTTGTACTTTAGTTAGCTCTTCAAACCTATCGATAATTGCTTGAGCCCCTTCCTCTTCGTCTTGAAACTCTTTTTTAACTTTTTGATTTCTTTTACCCATAGTAGCATTAAAAGTAGCAAGGAGAGAATCTATCTGAGTAAAGGAGTCTCTTATTGCATTAGGATATCTTCTAACTAGTTCAAGACCTACTAAAAATTCTTCATTGTCTAACCCCTTAGGGGAATCTAATTGTTTTTGCAGATCTTCCAAGCCTGCTAAAGAATCAGCCATTATCCCTGTATTAAAGGCACTGGTCCCAGTTAATTCAGCTACTTTCATTTGAACTTTTAGTTGCGCAATTGAACCTGCTAATATTTGTTTTTGAGCATTTTTATGTGCATTTTGTATATTTTTTTCGTTCTCTGCTATTTTCTCTTTTGATGCTGCAATATTATCAGTTGCGGTTAATATGTTTCTATCCTGAACATCACCATAGCCTCCCCCGCCCAGAGCCCCTGAGGCGCCTGGAGAGTTTTTATGCTTTTCTTTTGCTGCTAATAATATATCTAGTTTGTCTTTTTGTTCTGCTATTTTTGCGTTCTCCTCAGCTATCTGTGTTGAAAGGGTTCCTATATTTGCTGTAGTTGTATCCCTAATTTTTCCTTCTATAGTCTCTAATATTCCTGCGAGCGCAATATAACTTTCGGCAAGTCTTTTGCCGCCTTTTGATGAAGAAGTCATAAAATGTGCTTGTATCTCTGAAAACTGCTTAAAAGAATCTATAGCATCGTCTATTCTTTTTTGTACTATATCTTCGGGGAAAAACTTTTCTTTAATAACTCCATAAAGAGTAGATACTACAGTAATAATAAGACCTATATACGGCAGAGCAGTAAATAAAGCAGCTCCAAAAGCTTTTGCTCCTGTTCCTGCTACACGGAAAGCAGGTCCTAAAGCTGTCATGGAAACTTTTAAGCCTTTTTTTCCTTTGATGGCATTGTCAGTATTTAATTTATCTTCTTTAAAAGAAGTTTTTAAATTGGTAAAAGAGTCCGTTAAGTTAAAGTTAGCAGCAGAGCCTATAGCAGTGGCTCTTGCACCTGTTACTCGAGCTTTGGCTTGGAGATTTTCTAATTTTCCAAGCTCTGTCATCTGATTTCTTACGCCTTGTATCTCATCTGATTTTGCGGCGTATTCTTCAGTGCCTTTTGTGAGACCATTTATACCTCTTGTTAGGCCTCCTAACTGTCCTTGAAGACTGAGATTTGCAGTGGCGAACTGTTCGGAAGTAGCCGTACCGTTTTGTAGAGCTCCTGCAAGTTTTGCAAATTTAGGGGGAAGTTTGACACCTTCAGTAGCAAGTCCCGCAACCGCAGTTTGAGCAGCTAACGCTCCGCTTGCAGTTGCTGCAGCGGAGTCTGCCATTCTAAATAGCCCTGGAGCAACACCTTTGGTTATGCCTACAGCTAGAGTAGTTGCTACTGCTGCTAACGAAGCTAAATTTTTAGATGCAAACTCTACCCCTGTAGCTAAACCCGTTACAGCAGCCGTAGTGTTAATAAAGTTTTTCTGTAGGTTTGCCAAGGAGGCAGCTAGTTTATCATAAGGATTAGAATCTATCATTTTACTAAGATCCTCATACTTTTCTAAACCTTGATCTAGTATTGCATTTGCAAAAGCCTGTCTTCTGTCAAATTGAGTTAAAGATTCTTTTGCAATGTTTAATTTATCTGCGTAATCTTGTACTGCTTTATCAAGTCTTACCATAATGCCTAATTCATCAAGAATTTCAGGTTCTAACTTCGCAGCACCTCTTACTAATCGATCTAGGGCGTCTCCCATATCTCTTCCTAGAGCTATTGAAGCACCTTTTGCTACTTTTGCTAAGTTTACTAGTTGATCTGATCGAAAACCTGCGGACATAGCTAAAGCTGTTGCTCGCATTGATTGTTCTGCCGAAACAGCCTCTCCAGTTATCTCTCTAAGTCGTTTTGCAACATCTGGGAGGTTTTGACCTGCGGCAGCTCCTACAAGTCTTAAACCTTTTTCTAACTGTTCTACCTGTGCGGCTCTTCTAAGAGCGTTGAAAGCTGCTGTTGCAGCGAAAATATTTGCAGCTAAAATTGCGTAAGCACTGACTAAACCATTACTACCCGACATGGAGTCGCGCATTTTTGAAAAACCTTTACTCGCACTTAAACCAGCCTGCCCAACACCTTTAGCTCCTCGAGCAAAGTGATCCTGACTTTTATTAGCTTTCTTAGTGGCGGCTTCTACCTTCCCTAAACTATCAGCAGTTTTTTTAGCTTGTTTAGTAACAAGTGCTAAAGAGCCTTTATCATCAAGTTTTACCGTAAAAGTAATTTCGTTGGCCAAGTTATTTTCTCTTTAGCTTATCGTGCTCCCTCTTTAATTGTTCTTGGGATTGTCGAATAGCTCTTGAGTCTAGCCAAGATATTATCTCTAGGAAGAACTCTATGTCTGTTATTTCATATAACTTTAAAAAATGAGGTAGATTAGTATAATCTTTTCCTGTATAGCCTACATCTGGAAAAACTCTATCCCCTAAGCTATTAAAAGTATTTATAGCTTCTTGTACTATTTCTGGAAAGTCCTCCCAGTCGGGAGGAATCTCTCTATCGCTTGGTTCTTTTCCAAGCTGTTCGCACATGTCTAAATATTTATTGCGAGTCATTCCAGTGTCAAGATTTTGGAACATCCTCTCTAGGCGCTTTAGAGCTTCCTCTTTTTGGTTCAGTTCGAAAGTTTTCTAAATCAAAGACTACCTCGTTGAGCCATGTGTCAAATTCAGTTGAGGAAGATACTAAAGTCTCTGCATTTTCTACTGTATACTCTAACTCTTTTGAAAGATCTTGTCCATCAACATCAATCAAAATTAAAGTTTGTAAATGCTCTAAAGTTAGACCTTTCCATCCTTTAACAGTTGAAAGAGCAAACTCAGTTACAAACTTATCTTCATCTAGATTTTCTACAGCTTGCCTTGTTTTTCTATCAAACTTAGTGACAGTACATCTTTTGCGCAATCCATTTAATTCTTTTCTTGAAAGGTTAGCCACTTCTATAGAAAAACCTGACAGTCCTGGGAATTCTACCCATACTGCTTTTGTGTCAACCATTAATTTCTTTAAATCCATTATTTTTCCTTTTTTCTCTATGTAACGTAAGTAAATACGTCTGAAACAGACGCGGGGTTTTGGACCATTCTCCAGTCCGTGTTTTTCGTAAATACTGTTCCTGTCTGCACTCTTTGTGTCAGTGAACAGTTAGTGCTATTAAAATCTATACCTCTAAAAGAGCTTCCTATAATTGTACCAGCTTTTATCCTTAGACTTTGATTTATACCATAACTTTGAGCATTACTTTCCGTATCATCATTTAGATACCTAGTTATATTACCTGATAGTACTTTTCCTTCTATAATATACTCTGTAGGGTATCGAGTACCTGCGGCCGTTTGCACAGTCTTATAAGGTACCCACTGTACTTCATTCTGAAGTTCCATAGAAACCGAAACTAAATGATCAGATATATCCGTATCACTTAAAGATATAGACAAATCTTTGTTTAAGTTATAGGTGCGAGAAGACGACGCAGTTCTTAAAGTCATGCCTGAAGGCACGGAACTACCGAGGATGAGCTTGGATGCTTCTCCAGAAATGCTCAAACTCAGAGGTCGCAATCTCTCGATATTGATCGTCCCATTTGTTATGACGCACTTTTCTAGATAAAAAACATCGCTCTCTGTTGAAATGTATAGATCAAAAGAATTAGTATCTGTTAATCTATCAAAAAGTATTTTAGACGCATCTTCTATTAAAAGATTTGTTGTTATTTCAAAGTTTGCAGGGTTAGCAGTATTAATCACAGACCCCTCAAACATATTATTCTGGTTATGCAAAGTTTTTACAGATCGAGTTTCTTCTGTAAATGTTTGGCTAAAGCTAACGGAACTAATGTCTAATTGTTTCTTAGTGGTTCCATAGACGATGTAGACCTTTGCTTCCTTTAAAAAACTATAATTCGGCATATTCTTCCAGATATAATGAGGGGCTCCTAAAAGCCCCCCTCTTTTTATACTACATATTATATGTTACTCAACCAAAATTGTCAAGAACTTTTTTTCAAGTGGTACTCATATTATACTTTTGGGAAGTATTTTAGAGTAGCCTCATTAGTTCCGTCAATAGTAGAAGGCAGTGCATTAAACGTAGTTTCTACAGAAATAACATCTTCAATAGAGTGAGTTGGAATTTCCAAGTGACAAGTAGGCAAACTTACCTCTAGTCTAGCAGTGCTCGCAGTGGCTCCACCAATCTTGAAAACAAGAGCGAAAGAGTTAGTTACAACGCTTGTAATACCTTTCAGATCTTCCCATAAATCAGCAGAGTTATCATTAGCAGTAGTATCCTTACTCAAATAGCAGTTCATGCTTCCAGAAACTGAACGAGTTCCTGTAACGTGACCAATCGGAGTATTCACCAAACCAATCTCTTCTGGAGTAATAAACGTTACGTTATTGCTCATTGTAATATTACCGCCCGTAAGAGTGATATCATATCCTGCAGCTTCTAAGCTACCAATATATGTAGTACCTGCAGTAGGTATAACAGTCAACTGAGTAAGTCGGTTACGAATAAAGTTATCTGTAGCAGTAGTAGACTCATATACAGCTCCTGTCATAGTTGCTGTACCACTAGAAGTGGGGTCAACTACTACGCTCATTCTGTGTGCGTCGGTAGCGTCTAGTACTACGTCTCCTGCTAGAATATCAACGGTTCCACCGTCTCTATGTGCATCAAATGCGGGAGGAAACACAGATCCGCTTGTTGCAGTAGTATGAGTCTTTGTAGTCATATCGATAATTTCTGAAGACATACCCGACCAGTTAATTGTTGCAATACCATCAATATCAAAGTCAAGAGAAGCTTCATTAACAACACAGTCCTTTAACTTATATACTTTTCGGTTAGCATCACCAAGTACAAAGAAAATATCTGCAGTACCTAAAGTTGCTTTGTTTGACTCACTAAAGTCAATGTCTAAATCAGTAGCATCATGTACTGTTTGATTTGTAAACGCACTAGAAGCATAAGTTGCGGGACCTGAGAATAGAGCCCAAAGAACTTCTTCAATTGCATGTACTTTTGCCGCACTATCTGCTGCGCCTGTACCTGAACCTGCTGATTTAAAAGGTCGTACGTAAGTTGAGAAAGACCATTCGGCAGGTGCTAAAGAGTCATTAAACTGTTTACGACCACGTCGACTTACGCCGCCTGTTCCTTCCATTTCTGCGAGAGTAATCTCGCTTGAGTTTGTAGCTTGCGAAAAGCTAAAGCCATCTAATACGGGGAGGTCCCATACGAAATTGCCTTTTTTAATGTACACTTTCGTGTCGCGACTAAAAAATAGTTGTTGTGCCATAGTTTATCTCCTATGTTATCTTGAAAAGGCTAGGACGTGAACGTTTGCTCGTGCCTGCATTTTCTAGTATCGAACCTCTAAAAGTATTTCTCCAATACCCATAGGTTCAAGTACACCTTCATCAGTATCAATACTAATTATAGTGATTTGTTGGGTTGAATAAGAATGATTCTGCGCATCAAAGTATTCCAAAGAACTGTTTTGCTCTAATACTGTTTCTACATCTTCCATGAGAGCATTAAGAGATCTTTGAGCATCCTCTTCATTTACATAACATCTTACAGTAACCGATAAAAATCTATCCTTATAACCACCCGCTTGGTAGTCTCGTGTTTCTGACCCTGCATTTAGGTGAAGAGCAGGAAATTCTTCAATCTCATCCCAAAACTGTAAACGAGGATGAACATTTTCATTAACGTCCATGAGATATGCTCCAGAGCCGTCAATGTCTTTTAGTTTTGTTACAAGAGCCTCTATAATGTTCATACGTCTAGAGGTGTATGTTCTTTCCGTACTCATTATGTTCTCCTGGTAAATAATCTTCCGATTGCCATTTCCGCTGCTATTTCTCTAATAGATTTGTCGATAATAACACGAGGGTCCCGCTGTGCATCTGCAAATCTACTACCACTTGTATTCTCGAACACTTCATAAGGGTCCCTTTGATAGGTGTATCCTATACTGGGAAAGCCCTTAGGAGTGGTTACTACATCAGTGGCCCTTACGCTAGAAGCAAACCTGCCTGTTCTATACTCCAAGGCGGGGGATCCCATGTTCTGAGCTACTCTATCGGGTAGCTTAGCGTTTAAATTGCCCATAATAGCTGCAACAGAAAAGTTACTTGCTGTTGCTTTTTTTACTCTTCCTGTGGGTTTTACCCCCGCACTTTTACCTTGCGTTACTTTAAACTTAGCTTTTCTTTTAGGTTTTTTTCCTTGACTAGCTTTACCTTTGGTTTTTAATTTTACCTTTCTAGGATCTATTCTTGCATCTATAGTTACTTTCTTACTTTTTATATCCACAGACACGATTGGAGAGATAGCCTTGGAAATCATTTTCTCTTTAAGAGTACTAGAGCCCTCCATAGACGCTAAGCCTTCTGCACCTATTTTTTCAAAAAAAGATTCAACAACTTTTTTAGCAACAACCTCTCTTGCTTGATGAGTTGTTCTATTAATATACTTGTCTTGAAAAGTAATAAAAGGTAAATAAGTAGCAGATAGTACACCCTTATCAGTTACTACTTGTTTATATTCTATAGTGACTCTTAGAAGGTCTGTTACTTCTTCAGAAGTAAGTGCTAAATCTCCTGTTTTAAAAGCGTCTCCTGATATATAATCTTTAAATTCTTTTTGAAAAAGTTTTTTTGCTTCTTCATCATCTCCTAAAGCACTTTGAGCTCTTCCCATGCTTTTAGCTATTTGCACCCCTGAAACGGCTAACCCATCACTAGCGCCATGCCCTCTGTCAACGGATGCTCTTAATTTTTTTATATTATGTTCGGAAGTCTTAATAAATAAGTCTATTATTTCTTTTTTACATTTTCCTATTTGAGCAAAGCTGCTACATATAAATGCAATGCCTGACTTTACTTTATTAAAATCAGAAGGAAATTTATCGCTTAAGTGCTTACCTCCCATAGTGTTTTCTATATCCGAAGCGCCTGTAGGATATCTTTTGTGTCGTTTAATATACCCTTCTTGATATCTTTCAGCAACTTTTCGTGCTTTAGTTAAATCCTCTGCAGAAAACTCTAAAAGAGCTATATCCTCGTCTAAGTGCTCTCTTTTAGTTAACTCTTTTATGGTATCATTAATAAAATCTAAATTCTCTAAAAATAAAACCTGAGGTCGGGCTTTTTGTAGCTGTTTACGAGTTCTTACATTCTCTTCAGAACTTAGGTCTTTTAATAAACCTTTTGCAAGTTTGTCTCGTACAGTACTTTCCATTAGTAAACTTTATACAAGTCTAAGACTCGCTTAATGTGGTCTGGAAAAGCGACATTATTACTTTGAGTAGTTGAAGCAGAATTTTGTATACTTGCTCCACCCATAACTTTTCGTTCCTTATGTTCATCTTTATGGTAATATGTAATTAAATCAATTACTGCTAATTTTAAATCTGCAGGGCAAGCATCATATCCTGCCTTGTAAGTAATCTTTACAGAAGCCGGACCACCAGGCCAGTTTTTAGCTCCACCAGCTGTACTTACTCTATAAATTGCATCTAAGGTTGTATCTGCAAAATACTCGGTGGTGGGTACAGTGGTATAACTAGAGCTGTAATCATCCCTTTCCTCTACAGACACGATTGACACTAAAGGTGTTTCTGTAAGTTGTACTAAATTAGTATTCCAATTAATACTAAAGGTTTCTATCTTATTAGAGGTATAGTAATCTACAAAAGATGTACCACAATAAGTTTTTACTAATGCACTTACGGACGGGATTAAAGCACTAAGTTTCAAATCATCTTTAGGAGTTGAAATGCCTTCTGCTTCTTTATAGTCTTCTAGTGTTATTAAATCTGCCATATTCTATAAGTCCATTAGTAAAAACTTAGGGGAGATAAACTCCCCCTCGTTTCTATACTTTTTCAGTATTAAGCTACAAGA
>ENA-ORDA01003684-ORDA01003684.1-marine-metagenome-genome-assembly--contig:-NODE-3684-length-10556-cov-9.482489_pt1 | contig 10556 bp, 10 predicted proteins | sample MGYA00237778_ERZ508506 | MGnify/ENA primary metagenome ERZ508506 (study PRJEB26177, sample SAMN06267891) | marine metagenome | isolation source: Monterey Bay, California, USA | place: Pacific...
TGATAGGAACCCCAATTAGCATTCTCAGGTGCGTTCCCATTATTCTCGTAGTATTCGTATTGTGATATGTATGCCATTATTTCTCTTGTTGGTCGTTATATTGCTCCTCTGCCTTACCAAACTGTACCGCTTGAATCTCTCTGATAGACATACCTGCATACTGTAGAATCTTATTTACCAATTCAACTTGGTCATCTAAGCTAAGCTCAAAGTCTTGGTAGTCTGCCTGTCCGGAGTCAAACACAGGCTCACCGTTTGTCAAGGCTACATAGGTCCACTTCGGGTCCTTAGGGTATCTGATGTACTGACACTGTATACCTGAGAACAATGCCGATGGATACGCTGTAAGTATACCACCCTCCTGTGTATATGCAGGAAACAATCTACTCGGTGCAGTAAGCATTGAGTTGTTAAGCATTGTAATCTTATTCTGAGTAACCTTGTCTAGCTCATTCTGCTTTGGGCTAAATACCACATACGCTGATGCGTTTATTGTAAATATATCTGATGACAGAAGCAACACAGTCTCACTCACAACCTGAGCGACTGTAGCGTTCTGTAATGAAGATGGTGTACGTAGATTAAATACTACATCACCAACCTTTACGCCATCACTAATAAATGTTGCTGTATTATCCTCTAGGCTATTTGCAAGCACCGCTGTAGTTGCACCCGTAGCCTTTGTTGTCTCATATGCCAACACCTTATTGATTAGGTAGTAGTCATCACCTGTATAAATCTGTGCAGGTAGATAGAACGTATTCCCTAGGTTGACAGTATTTAATAATGTGCTTGTGGTTGGTAGATAGTTTGTTACACCAAACATCTCAATAACCTCCTCGTATCCCTTCTTAATGTCAGCGTATCCCGTACCTGACTGTCTCGCATTTTCCTTTTGTATCTGATAGTTATAATTGAAAAAGTAGTTGTCAAATATATCTAGCTGTGCCTGCTTAGCAAACAGGTTAAAGTCTGATGGAGAGATGTATCCGTAGTTGTTCTTGTTCAGTATAGATAGAACTGTATTTCTTACTGAGTTAATCATTCGTTATCTTCTTTACACAAAGATAAGCAAAAAAAAAGAGGGCTCCTTAAAAGCCCTCCGTTTCATAGTTTAGAGTTAATTATTAATCTAGTAGTTTCTCTAGTACCTTCAATGCCTCAACGCCATCGTCAGTCTGAAGATAGCTAGCTACTGTAGATACTCCCTCGTCTCCAAAGGGAACAACAAGCATACGCTTTTTATTTGTTGGGGTACTGTACCAAACCTCTTTACGGTTCTTTCTATATGTAAGTAGACCACTGTCAAAGAACTTGTTAACCTTAGCCTGAAGCTTTAACATTGGGTCGTTGATGATATCTAAGAAATCCTCAGGATAGTTTCTAGCATAAACTAGAATATCTCTCTTCATCTCTGCGGTAGAAACCTTTGATACATCAATACCAAACAACACAGAGCATACACTCTCAAGCTGCTCTAATGAAAGGCTACGTGCCTCTATCAATGCATCTACCTCTAGGTTTAATACCTCAATATCTTCAGACGCATCCTTCTCGTCATTAATCTCTGTGAATGACTTGCCATACATAGGATGTAGATTTAAGAACTGCTGAAGAATCTGATTTTGTTTTGATACGTGTAAGAATCCATCCTCAAATATGATAGGCTCAACGATAGCGTTACCGTCCTGCTCATCCTCGAATGGTGTCTTTTGATTGACGGCATAACGTAAAGGTCTGTTTATTCCTTTGTCCTCGTCAAACCATAATAGTGGGTATCTTCTTGTGTTACGTGATGGTAACATAAACGTTAGCGGTGCTACGTCTCTTGTAAGTCTATAACTTTTACTTACGAACTTTTCTTTTGTTTTCATTTGATATAATTTAAAATTTAAAAAATAAAGGGGTGCCCTAAGACACCCCTCTTGGTTTTATAACTGTTCCTACTCTTGGAATAAGAAGAAGTTGTTTGCCCCTAAGGTACATACCGCTCGCTCAGAAAGGAAGTTAACCTCCATTGCATCTAAGTCAGAAGTACGTGCCCCTCCTGCTGAACCTGTAATCCAAGTCTTGTATCGTCTGTCTTCAGTCTCTGAAGCTCTGTAACGAACGTGTAGGAATGGACGCTTAGCGTTCTTTCCAAGGATTTGGTCATACACAGTAGTTGAACCTGCAGGAACTAATAGTCCGTTTACACGTCCTGAACCTGCTCCTGTTGGTAAACCACCTCGCATTGTTGGGTCGTTTAGGTATTTCCAATCAGACTTGTAGAAGTCATAACCTCTACGGAATCCTGTGAAACCTAAGTTAAGTGCCATCTCTTCGTCATTGTCAAACAATCCGTAAGATGTACCACCTGCTCCATAAGAGTTCTGAGCTGCTAACATATCGTCAATATCGAAACCGAACTGACGGTCTAAGAAGATTACATTCTCCTCGATAGAACCTTGCTTGTCAAGACGTGAGATGATAGCATCAAAGTCTGCCAAAGCTACAGGGTTACCACCTGACCATACGTTACCTCTGTTCTCTACTGAGTAGAAGATACCTTCTGAACCTTTGAAACCTGCTGCTACTGCACCACCTGCTGCTTCTGCAGGGACTGCCTCAATCATTGCAGTCTCTAAGTAGTCATCGAAACGTAAACGAGTCTCGTGCTCAGACTTCATATACCATAGGTATCCGTTTGCTCCGTTCTCAGTTGTTACTTCAACCCATCCAATCTGAGCCATATCAGAACCTGATACTGCATACTTATCTTTTAAGATAATTGGAGAGTTTTCAAAGATTGAACTATCAGCCTCTAAAGAACCTTGCATTCCATTTGTTCCTTTTTTGAATTCAGAACCGTAAATGAATACGCTTAAAACCTCTGCTGCTGCAAAAGCTTGTCCTGCTGCTTCATAGTAAGCTACTGTAAAAGAACTTGCTGTTGGTACTGCAGTAACGATAGCTTTATTAGAACCTGTCGCTCCTGAAATCATTACAGTCTGTCCTACTCTGATTGCGATAGAAACATCAGCGTTAGCAACTAAAGGATTAGTTCCTGGTACGCCTGCGTCTGCTACTGTAAATGTAGCCACGTCATCTCCTACTAATGCAGTTGTAGTTACGTTAGTGTATTTTGTGTGTAGTCTTCCTTGCTCTGACCATTTGATAAGGTCTGAGTTAGAAGGCATTTCAGCTCCTACCATTCTTAAGAATGAAGATACTGTTCTGTTACCATATCTTTCGAATTCTTTCTCGTAAGTATCTGGAAGATACTGATTCAAGAAATCAAAGTTGGTAATGTAGTTTGTTGCCGTAGGGATTTGTTGAGCACTTGGCTGTAAATCAAATCCTGGCGTTGGGTTTACTTGTCCTGCCATTTTTTTGTTTTTTAATGTTTATTTTTTACTTCTTATTTTTAAGCCTTTCCCAGCTCCTGGGTTTAAAGCTTTAAATTGAGTCCCCCCTTTAGAGTTGAAGTTAGGTGTTGCACGCTCAGACATATTCACGTTCTTAGTCTTTCGCATTACATCATCTACTGCCTCCGATTTACCTTGCTCGTAAAAGAACTTAGCAAATTTTTCAGGGTTCATCGCTACGGCTAATGACTTGTGGTATCCGACAGCGTCTTTAAGTAACCCATCATCATCCAAGAACTTCTTAATGAAATTCTGTGGAGTCTCTTGAATTGACTTTAATTCTGCTGCATCACCAGGAGAGAATGAAACCTTCTTGTTATCATCAAGGGAAAACTCAAAACCTTTGAACTCTCCTCCGAAAACTTCGTCAGTCTTCTTCATAAACCATTCAGATTTACGATTTGCTTCCTCCTCATAAGTGGTCGCCTGTTGAACATACTGCTTATACTCCTCTAAACCCCTTGCGTCTTCTTCAGAAATAGAACTCCCACTTGACTCAAGAGGAATCCTGTATTTTTCTTTTTCAGACTCAAAGTATTCTTTAGCCTTGGCAATAGTTTTCTTTTTATTTATTTTAATCTTCTTAATATCTGACTCATCATCGTATTCATCGTACTGGTATTCCTCCATCAACGAATCAATGTCTTCGCTATCTAGCCCTTTCTCTGTAGCTGTCAAGTAATCCCTTAACAAATTGTCAGGGTCTTGCGAATCAATATCTCTATTTAACTTAACAAAGTCATTAATATCTCTACCTGTTTCTTGTTTGTACTTATAATAAGCAGCAACATCTTCGGGTAAATTAACTTCAGAACTTTCTTTTTCAGCAGTAATCTCCTCTAATGAAGATAACTCCCTTCCGTATTTATTCTTAATAAATGAAAGGATATCCTCCTCCCTTAATTCAGTATCTGTAACTATATTTTTTTCTGCTGCATCTTCTATTGGTGCAACTTCTTCTACAGGAGCGTTAACATTTTCTGTCACGTTTGAAACCTCTGGCTCACCGTTAAGCTTCTCTTCGTGTTTAACTAAAAGGTCTCTTTCAATTTCTTGAGTAGACTTCTCTTCTCCTTGTACGACTTCTCTTACTTTAATTTCCATTTTTATTTGATTTTATTTGCAAAGATACATAATTTTTACGACACGTTATCTAGGATTGAACTCAGCGAAGTCAAAACCATCAAGGCTGTCTTCGTTAGATTCAAAATTGACAGGTGGTAAATTATTTTTTCTTTGCTCGATTAATTTTGATTGTTGTGTACTCTGTTGGCTTATTCTTTTGGATTTAGCATCCTCCTTCATAACCTCTTTATCTTTTATAGCATTAACTTCTACTCCCTTAAGCTGCATCTGTAAAGAAAATTCTTTATCCATTAGCTGAACTTTTAATTGAGCCTCTCTCTCCATCTTCATCATCATCCCATCTATCTCAGCTTGATTAATCTGCATCTTAGATTGAGTCTCAGCCTGTATCTTCTGCATAGCTGTTTGAGCAGCAAGTTGTTGTGATTGCTGTTGCTGTTGTGACTGCATAGCCTGTTTCTGCATAGCCATCTTTTCTTCTCTCTCTTGCTTATTAATACGCTTCATTTTTAGAAGCTGATTAGCTAACTTAAGATTCTTTATCTCTCTAATATCAATAGCATCTTCAAGGTTAATATCTGCATTAGATAAAGCAACTTGTATATTCTGCTCAAGCATTGCTTTTTGCTCTTCGTCTGGAGCTATTTCAATAAAAATACCAAAGTCATAAATATATAAATCTGAAATCTCATTTAATATCCCTACATTGTACTTCCCTATCTTATTTATAAAGTCCTCCTTAAAATCAGAATACTGTAATATATCTGCAACCCTATATGATATACCTTCAGATAGTGCTCTATAAATATAAAGACTTCCATCTAATATATGCCTCGTAGCTGTGTTAGAGTTTAATGCTGCTAACTTCTGGACACCTACTAAAGCATTAGAGTCAGGTGTTGAACCATCTCTAGCTTCATTAAGACCAGTTACAGAACGAATCATGTTTAAGTAATGATTATAGTTACCTATAAGCATCTGCATCTTACTTGCACCAGAATTAGATGTAAGTTGCTGAATTGGAACTCTTGCGTTATTAAACTCTCCATCTTGAGTATACGACCTACCAATAACAGAACCTGTTTGGAAGTATAACTTTAAAGCATCCTCTGGATTGTATGCAGCACCTGTTCCCAGGTCTACCTCGTTTAATCCATCTGCATCAATAAAGACACCATCAGGGACAACCTTAGCAATTACCTGCTGTATTTTTAAATGAGTAATTTGTATTAAATCTGCAAAAGGAATCATCCTTCTAACTAAAGACTCAATGTTACCCTTGTACATTCTTGGAGCACAAGCCACGTAGTTAGGAATAGCGTGCTGAGATGAAGACTTTGGTCTCACCATATTTTCAGCCATTTCCCACTTAAGAATGATATTTGTCCCCATAACCATAACGCCATCGTACCAAACGTCAATAGTTTTTGAAACTTTTTGAAACTTAGCTTCTTCCATCATTTCATCAGGAGGATTAAACCCATCATCCTTCTCTATCATTTTTATGTTTCCGTTATCAGAAACCTTCTTCTTGTATACTATTTTTTTAGTGGTCTTGTAGTTGAAGTAAAGAAGAGTAGCCGTGTCTTGACTAAAGACATCATTGTCATAATTCTGAGCTACGTTATAGTAATCGTACCAACTCTGACCGCTTTTAGATATAGTCTCTAACTGTTCGTTAGTTATCGTAGGGTCAATCTTTCTTATCTCATTAACGTGAACAGATTTAATTTCTCCCCAATAAAAACAATCTTTAAAGTGAGGGTCTTCTGTGTAACTATAAACCACATTTGCTGGGTCTACGTACTTAATCTCTACTCCTGAACCTGGTAAAAATTCGTGCTTTGCAATAGACACTCCTAATACGGTTAAATCGTAATCAAGCCTTTTTCTTAAGTCAATGTATTTGTTCTCCTCTAGTATAGTGTTAATAGCCTCTTCCTCTGCTATTTCTATAGCAGGCTTGAAATTAAGTTGCATATAAAGAGATAGTTCTTCGTCTGTCTTAGGTAAAGTTTCTGGGTCTACAACAAAAGGATTAGCTCCAGTCTTCTCCTGAATGATGTCAAGAATAGGCTTTGCAATCATTTGCTTTTCAAGAGTCTTCTGATACTTGTTCCTGTTAGATTGAGATAGTGCGTCCTGAGAGTAAGCCTTAACTTTAAATAATCTGTCAGACATTCCGTTAACAACAATATCTACAAACTTAGGTAGTATTGGAACTGGTGTCCAGTCAAGGTTTAAATAAGACAAGTCTCCATCAACCGAAATCTCGTTCTTGTACTTACCTACAGACTGTTCCCCCCTAGCATACAACCTTAACCTATTAAATTCTCTTGATTGCTCATAGAATCTACAGTTATTGCTATCCTTTTTAAACCACTCATACTGAATAGCTTGACCAATCTGCAAACCAAATTCTTCTGTTTTTTTCTCTGCATCAGATGCAAATTGATTAGGAAAACTTGTTGACTTTATATTTACGTTTATTTCTTTCATCTAATTATTTGGCTTCGATTTCCATCATTACTATACCTTGCAAAGTTAATACTTATTTTTGATTGTGTTTTTTCAGTCTGATAAAGGTTTTTTTGACAAGCCATTATTGCTAATCCAGAGCTAATAGACGCATCATGTTTCGTTCTGTTGTTGATATCAAATTTAGCCCAATCCTGAAGTGTTCTATTAAATGGCATAGACCCTATATCTTCAGAATTTCTAAAAGCTCCGTCCATATCGAATCCAACATGCTTTTCTATGTAAGACTCAATAGCTGCTGCGTGAGCTTGCTTTATATCTTCAGATGAGTTAGGTATCCCCCCAAGTTCTTTCTCTGTCTTAGAAAGCTTGTTATACACCTTGTCAGGTCTATTAGTGGAAAAGCCTCTGTACCCTCTATTTTTTAAGTGATATAAAAGCCTCGGCTTATTGTTCTCCACAAGAATAGGCATACCATAAAAAACACAAGCCATCAAAACATCCTCAAAGAATATCTCTGCCGTCTGAGGTCTAGCTATGTACTCTAAGAAAAATTCATTGCTAGGTGCTTCATCCATGTTAAACTTTGTCAGTCCATGAAGAGAACCATTAGAACCTCCACCACCAACAGTACCCGATATGTCATAACTATCACAGCCAAACGCTCCAATATGTTCGTTCCCAGGATACTTAATACCGTTCTTTGATATTACATTGTTCTGCAGTCCCTTATTAGGAGTCCAGTTAACATAAAAACGACCCCTCTGGTCAGGACTAAATATAACCTTAGTATCTTTTAAACCATCTTTCCAATGAAAAGAACCTCTTGTTACGTGATGTTCTGATATTAAAGTATCGTTATAATCTATCTGCTGATATATCTTTGTAAGATTAAATATTGATTGCTTACTCTCATCCCTAAAAGCATGAGATTCCGTTCTAGGAAACTGTCTATAAAATTCATTCAATGCGTCAGCGTCATTCTTTAATGAGTCTACCTCTGCCTGCCAATAGTCAATCGCTCCCTCTGAAATCATCTCACCGTCAATTCCAAGCACAGGTTTTTCTGGAGTATCAAAAACAGGCATTCCATACATGTCAATAAACCCCTCCATGTTCCACTCCATTGGAATAAACAACGAATACATCCCACTCTTTGTCTGACCGTTCCTGTTCCTTTTAGTAGTGTCTGAATCCTCGTATAATTTTTTGAAATTTCCACCTCCCTTGCTTAAAGCATTTGAAGTAGAACCCATCATGCATTTACCTATAATCTTACTACCCAAACGTAAACAAGTTTTTGTAACCCTCCAGTTGTTTAGTATATTATTTGGCTTAATCCATTTCCCACTTTCATCGTGAACCAATAAAAGTAATTTTTCTCCATCATAACTGTTGTCATCCGTGTTCTTCCAATCGACTGTCGTATCAAGACCTTCCATGTCGTCATTCAAAACAGAAAACATATTTTTCTTTGTAATCTTAGACGCAGGAACTCTAAATGCTAATTCAGTCTTAGGCTTATCCATACCATCCATAATTGGCTTAAAGAAGAAAGGAAGTCTGCTATTTATAGGGACAACCTTATCTGTAAACATCTTCTTAGCATCACTACCAGTCTTGGATAGTATACCAACTCTTGAATCGTTAGCTAGAGTACCTACGTTTACGCACTCAGAAGAACCCATAAATGAAAATCCTGAACGCCTTATCTTTAAGTAGTCCATTCCAAAGCTTCTTTTATCAGCCCTGCATGCCTCCCAGTAAATCCAAAAAATTCTATTAGCCTCTCTAAAGTCAGGATAACCAACATCAATAGATGCCCACTGAAGATACATGTAATGAGAGCCTGTTATGTAAGAAGGTGCTCCGTTATTCTTAAAAAACATCCCACTCTCTCTGTAATCAAACTCCTGCTCAATGTAATCAACCCACCTGTCCTTAAACTCTGACGGCATATCATTCCATTGGAATATAGACTTTATCTTAGACAATTCCTTTGGAAGCTCTTGCCTCTCCCAATGCTGCTCTTCTTTTTTCTTAGACCTTGACCAGTATGACTTTGGAGTGGCAGGCAGACCAATAACTAAACCACTTATACTTATAACGTCACCAAGAGTTCCGTCCTTTGATATAATGACAACATCGTACTTTGAGTTATATCCATACTCCCAAGACTTACCTTTGTTTTTATTTGTAAGCACAGACTTAGGAATGAAATCCTCTAGTGTTCTATATAAGTTATTATTTTTTTGACCTTCGTTCTGCAAATCCTTGTTTTGTATCTGTTTTACTAACCCCTTTTTCTATCGTAACCAAAGCTTCTTTCTCTAACTCTAATCTACTTAAAATTTCAAAAGCATCGAATATAGCTAACTTCTTAGTGGCAGCAGCATTCTTAAGCCTATCTGCTGAAATCTCATCTTCCACATCTGGCTTTATAATTTCTTCCCTAGCAACCTTTATAAGCTGCTCGACAGCTCTATGACCAGCTTCAATAATCTTTAACTTTATTTCTTTAGAGTTATCCATGTTACAACTTCATTGTTATTTGATGGTCATAAATTCTATAAAGTTTTTCGTTATCAACCAAAAACTCATATTCACTTTCTGGTTTAAACGAAACCTTATCTCCTGAATTAATTCCCTTGCTAAGTAAGTATTTATTTGGATACTTCATTATACCAACTAACGGCTCTTCCTTTACATCTTTATAAATAAAAGACTCCTCAGTTTTAACTGGCTTTATAAAGCAATACCTATCGTGTGCATGCCATTCTCCATCCTGCTTGTACATGAAGAATTGCTCCTGGTCTATGAAGAATAAATCGTCCTTAAAAAAGCTTTTACCACTCTTTTGCCTGCCAGCCATATCGAAGTAAAACTTAAAAACATTATGATGAACAAGTAAAGTGTCACTAATTTTAATTTTACCTTCATATCCTAGTGGTGTTTCTATTACTTCTGCGTAACGATTTGAAAAATTATGGTCTTCTTCTGAGGTACTTGTTATAAACTCAGTACCTGATATTTCTTTTGTGTTATTGTATCTCTTGCCATTAACTGGCTTTACGATAAATTGGAATGGTGCTTTCATAGTTGTGCTTACGAGCCACAACCAATACAATCTATTTGACTATCTGTTGGCTTGACTCCATTTAATTTCATTTTAATATTGTGTATGTCATCAGATAACTCTAACCTTTCCATCCAAGTCTTCCCCTCCTTTTGAGACTCCAACTCTTCTATTTTTAATTGTAGTAATCTTCTTTCTGCTTCAGTCATACTTAAAAATTTATATTGTACTCAATAGAAATAGGCATGGTAGAAGTAAAACTCTTCCACATAACTATTCCATCCTCTCCTTTAATCCATATCTTTATACCTTCAAACTTATAATCATTTTGTATAAGATGAATAGTATAGCTACCTCCTAATACCTCCTGCCCCACTATGTAATGCATCGCCCCTCCCTTGTAGTCAGGACCTATTGAGATTTTTCTAATATTCATATTATACGTTTTTCCAGACTTCAATTTGAGCAGATGGAGTATTACCTACCCATCCTAGTAAAGTTGCACCCTC
>ENA-ORDA01003686-ORDA01003686.1-marine-metagenome-genome-assembly--contig:-NODE-3686-length-10543-cov-5.671030_pt1 | contig 10543 bp, 12 predicted proteins | sample MGYA00237778_ERZ508506 | MGnify/ENA primary metagenome ERZ508506 (study PRJEB26177, sample SAMN06267891) | marine metagenome | isolation source: Monterey Bay, California, USA | place: Pacific...
AAGTATCTCACTGATGACGCCCTTAAATTTGTGAACAGAGAAATTAGAAGAGAGAACAGATATGATGCAATTATTCTAGATCCTCCTAAATATGGCAGAGGTCCTAATGGAGAGAAGTGGGAATTACAAAAAGATTTGCCTATTTTATTAAATCTTCTTCCTCAGATATTGTCTAAAAACCCACTATTTGTCATACTTAATAGTTACGCAATACGTTCTAGTTATTCATCACTACATTATGCTTTAAGAGAAGTTATGAAAACTTACAAAGGGAAAGTTGAATCTGGTGAAATATCTATTTTTGAAGATCAAGATGATCCAAGAGAAATTAGTACTGCAATATTTGCAAGATGGGAAAGTAACACTAATAATTAGGATTTTTCCTAATTGATTCATATAGCGCAACACCTGTAGAAACCGCTAAGTTTAAACTGTCTGAACTACCTAACATTGGCATTTTAATTATTTGATCACATGAACTTAAAATTTTATCAGACAAACCTTTTTGCTCATTACCCATAACTAAAACAAATGGAAGGTCCCATTTTGTTTCAGTATAATCACTTGCATTTTTTAGTGCAGTACCAATTAAACTTACTTTATTTTTAATTTTCCATTCTATAAAATTCTCAACGCTGGAGTGGATTATATTTATGTTAAAAATAGCACCCATGCTTGCTCTTACAGATTCATAAGAAAAAGGGTCTGTACACTCGCCTAACAGAATACACCCTCTTGCTCCAACAGCATCCATTGTCCTTAAAATAGTTCCTAAGTTGCCTGGATCCCTTATGCATTCCAAAGCTACAAAAGTATTTTGATACAAATTTAACGGTAACGTGCTCTGTTTCTGCTCTATAACACCTAATACATTTTGTGGATTATCTTTATGTGAAATTTTTTTTAAAATATCAGGTGTAACTCCGATTATGTCCCCACCTTTGGATATAATTTTATTTATGAGCTCGTTTATTAGAATGTTATCAACATTAGATTTGTCGAAAAGAAAATATTTAAATGACCATCCATTATCCAAAGCTTCTTTGCATACCCTAATTCCCTCAGCAATGAATAAATGCAATTCTTTTCTGTACTTGCGGTGAGACAAACTACTAATTGTCTTAATTGTACCATTAGAGAGGCTAATAATTTCGGATTGTTTCCCAATTTTAGTCAAATTTAAAACCTAAACTAATTCTAATTTAGCAGCATTCTTAATTGAAGAAATTAGTGATGATAAACCATTTTTTCTAGTCGGAGATAAATGTTCGTCTAAACCAATTTGTTCTAAAAAATTAGTATCAATATCTAATATTTCTTGGGGCTTTCTTCCAGAATAAACTTTAAGCATTAACGCTATTAAACCTTGCACAATTGCCGCGTCGCTATTGGCTATGAAATTAATTGATCCATCATTATTTACTGAATTACTGAAATAGACAACAGATTGACACCCTTTAAGTTTATTCTTGTCTACTTTTAATTTTTCGTCCATTTTCGGAACGTTTCTTCCCAGGTCTATCAAATATTGATATTTATCTTCCCAGTTTTCAAAAAAGGAAAAGTCGTTAATTAATTCTGCAATTTGTTCATTATAATCTGTCAAAAAAAACGCCTTATTAATCTATTACATAAATAAACTTATAACGAGTACAAATCAAGATCGTAAAATTTAATATTAACTCGTTCAACGTAATATTATATTGTAATTAATTAGGTAATGTAATATTTTTAATAAAAGGGAGGGTATATTCATGCTATCGTTCCGAAATCGCACGAAAAGCTTTTCGTTGCTTAGCGCACCTCTTGTATTCATTATTCTAATTTCAATCACTTGTTTAAGGATATATTCCTTATACACCTCACCAATTGAGTTATCTGTAGACGAAGCTCAATACTGGGACTGGTCAAGAAACATAGAATTCGGTTATTTTACAAAACCACCCATAATAGCTTGGGTGATAGCACTCTCAACAACTATTTTTGGAAATGAAGAGTGGGCAGTAAGATTATGTTCTCCATTAATACATCTTTTTATCGCAATAGTCCTATGGGGAACATCTTACATTGCTTTTGGAGCGAAGGCTGGCAGAATTGCAGCATTAATATGGATTTTCACTCCAGCAGCATCTCTAGGAAGCTTTGTCATATCTACAGACACTCCTCTATTATTATTTTGGTCATTTTGTATATTCTTTATGTTTAAATTATTTAAGAATCAGAGCATTGTGACTGCCATCTTAGTTGGCATGTCTCTTGGTCTTGCTTTCTTATCTAAATATGCAGCTTTATATTTTCTTATATTCTTAATTTTATGGTGGTTAATTTATGATAGAAGTAAGAACTTAAGTATAAAAAATCTATTTATTATAATTATAACAAGTATATTAATAGCAAGCGGGAATATATATTGGAATTACATAAATGACTTTGTTACGGTCAGTCATACAGTTTCAAATGCAGGTCTTTCAGAAATTATATTGAACTATAAAAACGTAGTTGACTTTTTATCCTCTCAATTACTCGTTTTTGGGCCGATATTATTACTCTTATACATTTTCCTATCATTTGATATTTTTGTTAAGAAAGGAAATATTTCTTTCCTAGCTTTTCTTTCTTTACCAATAATTATCCTAATAACTGTACAAAGTTTTCTTAAAATTTCAAATCCAAACTGGGCAATTACAGCATACGTAGCTGCCACAATAATTCTTAGTGCATACGTTGTAGTACAAAAATATATCTTTATAAGAGCATTTTTTAAAATTGGTTTTTTAATAAACTTTATTTTATCAATTTTTATTTTAAAAGTTACGCTAACAGGAAATTTTTATCCTTTAGAACTCAAGTCTGATCCATTGAGAAAAACTCTTGGTTTTGAAAAGATATCAAAAAAAATAGAAAGTAACTTCCAAACTAATCAAATATCATCAATAGTATTTGAAACTAGAGGTGATATTTCTAGGTTTAATTATTATCTCAATAGAACTAATAATTTATTCAAAAATAAAATATACCTGAAAAGTAACAGTCTAAAACCGGGCAATTTCTATGAAGCTAATTATAATTTTGATAACAAACAATTTAGATCTGGTGAAAAAGTGTTAATAGTTAGCAATAAATCAAATGTCACAAACTATCCCAACCTTTTAGAAATCAAACTAATAAATAAAGTATCGGTCAACACAATAAAGGATATTTATAGAACTTATTATTTATTTACTGGTATATACAAATAGCTTTTATTTATTATATTTTTCAAAAACACTTAATGTCTCTGCACTAACATGATGCTCAATACCTTCTGCATCATTTTTGGCAATGTCACTATTAACACCTATCTTAATTAAGAAATTATAAACGATTTCATGTCTTTTTTTACAATAATCGGCTAAAGTTTGCCCCTTGTCAGTGAGGAATATGGATCTGTATGGTTTACTAACAACTAGACCATCTCTAACTAACCGCCTAATTATACTGTTAACTGTTGGCCCCGTAACGCCAAAATGCTTAGCTAAATCAACGGCCCTTGCTTCACCTGCATTTCTAATCAAATCAGCAATCATTTCAGTATAGTCTTCTGCAGTTTCGCTATTCCTAGCATTTCTTACTTGTTCAAACCTGTCAGAATTAAACTCTAAATCATCATCATTCATAAATTAACTCACAAAAGTTAGCTCATGCTAATGTTTTTAAAATCTTTTTACAATTATTTATAAAATTTTTTATTGTAAATTGTTTTGATTCAAGAGTTGTGGTAACAATGTTAATTAAATAGGTGCTGAAATGAACAATGAAAAAAGATTAAAAATAGAATCAGAAGTTTTAAAAAAACTTATATCTCATCTTCAAAAAAGAACTGATGTCCAAAATATTGATTTAATGAACTTAAGTGGTTTTTGTAGAAACTGTCTCTCCCGCTGGTATAGTGAAGCAGCCAATGAAAATGGAGTTGAGCTCAATAAGGATGATGCTAAAGAAATAGTGTATGGAATGCCCCATTCTGTTTGGAAAGATAAATATCAAACTGAAGCTAGTGAAGACCAAAAAAATAAATTTAAAAACAAAGAAACAGAGACTCATTAATATGAATGAAATATTAAATAACGATATAGCTGGATCTAAATCTAAAGATGATCGACTTAAAAGCTTTATAGAGAGGATTGAAAGACTAGAAGAAGAAAAAAGTAATATTCTTGCTGATATTAAAGAAGTTTATTCTGAGGCTAAAGGGATAGGCTATGATCCAAAAATTATGCGCAAAGTATTAATAATACGTAAAATGGATATAGATGAAAGGTTAGAACAAGAAGCCTTATTAGATACTTACAGGAATGCTTTAGGTATTTTTTAAAATATGACAAATCACTTTGGAGATAACCTTGTTAAAAAAATTAGAGACACACAATCTTTCTTATGCCTAGGTATTGATCCTCATCTAGACTTAATACCTAATATTTTTGATCTTCAAAATAATTCCTCAAACATTATATCAAAAGTTGAAAAATTTTGTTTTTCACTTTTAGATAGCGCTAAAGGTTTAGTGCCTGCAATAAAACCTCAAATTGCGCTATTTGAACAGCTTGGTCCAGATGGTATGAAGTTACTTGCGTCTTTATGTAAATATGCACAATCTCTAAATTTTTTAATTATTATGGATGCAAAAAGAGGCGACATAGGAAGCACTAGTCAAGCCTATGCAAATGCGTATTTGGGAGAAAATGCTCCTTTCCCAAGCAGCGCTTTAACTGTTAATCCATGGCTAGGAATTGATAGTTTAGAGCCTTTTTTTAAAAAAGCCTCTGAAACAAGTAGTGGTTTATTTATTTTGGTTCATACCAGTAATAATGGTTCAAAAGATATTCAAGAGACAACTCTTACGAGTGGTGTTAAATGCTACGAACACCTAGCTAATATATTAAGACCTATTGTAGAAAAGTATAAAGGTGATCTAGGATTATCATCAATAGGAATTGTCTCTGGAGCTACATTTAAAGAGGAATCTTTAGCATTAAGAAAATTATTGCCGAGTGCTCCATTTCTAATTCCAGGGTATGGTGCTCAAGGTGCCTCAGCTAAGGATGCGTGTGCCCCTTTAATTCAAGATACAACACTTCCCAATCTGCTAAATTTTGGCTTGATTAACGCCTCAAGAAGCATATTATTTCCAGAAGAAGCTTATTTAGCCAAAAATATTGAAGAATGGAAAAAAATAATTATAAATAATATTAATTCTACAAACGATGAGTTAATAAATATTAATAATTAATTAATAATGAGATACCTTGATGAGTAAATCGGATAAAGACTTAAATGCTCTTGGCTATAAAAGTAAAATTCCAGACTTTCCTGATAAAAATATTCTTGAAAAAGTTCCAAACCCAAAAATTGGTATTGATTATTCAGTAAGATTTACTTGCCCAGAATTTACGTCTATTTGCCCAGTTACATCTCAACCAGATTTTGCTCATATTGTTATAGACTATGTTCCAAATCAATTGATAGTGGAGAGTAAATCTTTTAAGTTATATCTCCTAGGATATAGGAACCATGGGGCGTTCCATGAAGATTGTACAATTTCAATTGCTCAAGATATTGTTAATTTGTTATCACCTAAATGGTTAAGAATTGGAGGATATTGGTACCCTAGGGGAGGTATCCCTATTGATATTTTTTGGCAAACAAATGAACAACCTAGGAATTTATTTATACCAGATCACAACGTAGATAGTTACAGAGGCCGAGGATAATATTAAATTATAAAGAAGTAATTATTAGGTATGTGTATATAATTTGAAAAAACAAACTTTATTTATATATGTACTTAAGACGCTCAAGGGGACATAAAATTGGAAACTAAGAAAGTTGAATGGCAATTAGTTATTCTTGTTTGCTCAATCATAATAATTATGATTATGGGCGTTAGACAATCTCTAGGTTTATTTCTAGAGCCCATAACTAATTTTATGAATAGTGGTAAAGAGTTTTTTTCTTTTGCTATAGGCGTTCAAGCTATTATTTGGGGTCTAGTTACCTTCTTTTTAGGAATATTAATTGATAAATTTGGTCCTCAAAAAGTACTTGCATTTGGTATTATTTCTTTTGCATCAGGCATTTTTTTAATGAGTAATCCAACCTCTGAATTCACATTGTTTTCTGCTACAACGCTTATGGGTTTTGGACTTGGTGGGGCAGGGATGGCAACAATGGTTAGCATTGCAGGAAAAGTTGCTCCGGTTAATAAACGATCCTTAGCAATGGGTTTAGTAGCTGCCGCAGCTTCATTTGGACAATTTGCCGTTGTTCTTCCTACTATGTGGATGAATAAAGCATTTGGTTGGGAAACAAGTTTAATAGTTTTAGCTTCTGTTGTTATTGGCCTTTTAATATTTTTACCACTTTTGAATAGTACGAATAATAAGAGTAATAGTGCTCAAGATTTTGGAAATAGTTTACAACAGACTATTATGTTTTCTCTTAGAGAAAAAAATTACATATTATTAATTTCAGGTTTTTTTGTTTGCGGGTTTCATGTTACTTTTATCGCACTCCATCTACCAGCAGACCTTATATCAAAGGGCATATCAGCTGAAATAGCCGGTTGGTCACTAGCTATAATAGGTGTGACGAATATAATAGGAACATTAGGATTTGGATGGTTAGGTGGAAAAGTTAAAAAACCTATGCCATTATCGATTATATATTTGTTAAGAGCCGTAACAATTACAATATTTGTACTTTCACCTCCATCGCCGTTTATTGCTTTATTATTTGGAGCTGTGATTGGAATATTATGGTTAGCAACAGTGCCAATGACAAACGCTATTATACTATCTTTTATTGGACCTAAATATTTAGCTACATTGTCAGGTATATGTTTCATTTGCCACCAACTAGGCGCCGTACTAGGAGCTTGGTTAGGTGGTAGATTTTTTGATGAATATGGTAGCTATGAAAATATGTGGTGGCTTAGTGTAGCACTTGGCATAATTGCGTTTCTTCTAACAGTTACAGTTAAAGAAGAGCCATTCTCTGTTAATTCAGAAATTAAGCAGCCGTCTTAAAAACTCAACTCTTTAATGTTTTTATATTCATCTAAACACTCTGGATTAGCTAAAGCTGTCTCATTATTAATTTTTTTATCATGAACTAAATCTCGAACTGCCAATTCTGCAATTTTACCAGATTTAGTTCTTGGTATATCATTAACTACAATGATCTTTGCTGGAACATGCCTTGGGGATGCCCCTGCTCTTATTTTGGTTTTAATTTTATTAATTAAGTCTTCTGTTAAAGCAATGTTTTCGGTAAGCCTTATAAAAAGAACAACTCTAGTGTCACCTTGCCAAATTTGTCCTATAACTAAACCCTCAATAACCTCTTCTATTTGTTCAACTTGTCTGTATATTTCTGCGGTGCCAATCCGAACCCCACCAGGATTTAATGTTGCGTCTGATCTTCCAAAAATTATAAAGCCATTATTTTCAGTTTTTAAAATATAATCACCATGACACCATACATTTTTATATTTGCTAAAATAAGCATCATGATATTTCTCATTTTTTTTATCATTCCAAAAATATAATGGCATAGTAGGAAAACTTTGCGTACAAACAAGTTCTCCTTTTTCATTTTTAACAGATAATCCGTTATCATTATAAACATGAACATCCATACCTAAAATTGGTCCTTGTATTTCTCCTCTTCTAACCATAGACATTGGATTACCACCAATAAAACAGCCAACTATATCAGTTCCCCCTGATAAACTTGCAACTGAGACGTCTTTTTTTATAGCTTTATATATATAATCAAAGCTTTCATGAACCAACGGGGATCCTGTCGAACCTATTATTTCTAGATCTGTTAACTTATAATTATCAATTATATTAATATTTTCTTTGCTTAGAGCGTCAATATATTTTGCAGAAACACCCATGAAGTTTACTTTTTCTTCATCAACATAGTTCCATAGAACTTCTGGGTTCGGGTAAAAAGGTGAGCCGTCATATAAATAAATTGTGGATTTCAGCAATAATCCAGAAACTAACCAATTCCACATCATCCACCCACATGTTGTAAAATAGAACACTTTACTATTTTTTCTTGCATTTGAATGGAGGCCCATTTCAACCAGATGCTTTAGAAGAATTCCACCGTTCGAATGAACAATACACTTGGGCTTACCAGTAGTTCCACTAGAAAACATTATATACAAAGGATCATCTAAACTTAGAGGTTCAAAAGATATAACTTTAGTAGAATATTCTTCTAGAATAGAAGTATAATCTATAAATTTATTAGAATTATATTGTGTTTCCATACCTAGAAGTGGCGTTACAGCTACTTTTTGTAAAGAGGGTAGAGCTTTAACAATGTCTAAAACTTTGTTTGTTATATTAACCGCTTTACCATTATACCAGTATCCATCTGTAGTGAGTAAAATCTTAGGTTCAATTTGACCAAATCTATCTAAAACTCCTTCAACACCAAAATCTGGTGATGCAGAAGAAAAAATTGCACCGACAGATGAAGTTGCTAACATCATTATTACAGTTTCAGGCATATTAGGCATATAGGCTGCAACTCTATCTCCCTTAACAACACCTTCTTTTTTTAGAAATTTTGCAAGTGCCGCGACTTGATCTTTAAGTTCTTTCCATGAAACTTCTTTTCTTAATTTATCCTCAGACTTAAAAACAATCGCAATACCTAAATTATTACCTGAAAGCATGTTTTCAGCGTAATTTACTTTACCATTAGGAAAAAATTTGCTTCCTGGCATTTTGTTTAAAGGGTCAATATATGGTTTCGTTCCCTTAGAACCAATAATATCAAAAAAATCCCAAATTAATTCCCAAAACTGTGTTTTATTTTCTATTGACCAGGTATGTAATTCAGAAAAGCTCGATAGATTAATATTATATTTTTTATTGATATTTTGCATGAACTTGTGCATCTGCGAAGATTTTACTCTCTTATCAGACGGTGACCAAACAACTTCATTAGAGACAGTTTCTTTTTCCATAACTATTTACTTAGATTATTAATTAAAGTTTTTATAAGATTTATCAGCAAAAAGAGCCATATCATAATCTAATTTAGAGACTCCTCCTACATCATGGGTGGTCAAAGTTATTATAACTTTATTATAAACATTTTCCCATTCTGGATGATGATTTATTTGTTCTGCCTTCATAGCAATGGATGTCATAAAAGAAAACGCTTGCTTAAAATCAGAAAACTTAAAGAGCTTAGTATATGCATCTCTTCCATCAGATACTTTTTCCCAACCCTTAATCTCCTGAAATTTGTTTCTAATATCCTCACATGCCATTTCCAAAATCCTTTCTATTGATTAATTCTCTTAACGGTTTCATATTAGATGCATAAACCAAAAGTAGTTTTAAAACATAATCAATTCGATCGTCTAACCACTCAGGAATCTTATCTCCATGATTTCCTGGATTAAACTCTTCTACATTTCTAATAATAATATTTTCTGGTATCCACATTATATGTGTGTTTTTATAAGAAGAAGACCTCAACTCAGTTATTGGGTAGGCCCCACCGTTTCCACTGCTAACTGATACAATTAAGCCAGGTTTATGAGATAATTCTCCATTACCACACAGTAAGAAAAAATTTTTAGCTGCTGGCGTAGCCATACCTCCATACTCAGGGACCACAAAAATAAAACCATCTGATTGAATTAATTTGTCTGATATTGAACCCCAAGTTTGTCCCCAAACACCTTTACCATTTTTTTTTTCGGGTGACCAGAGTGGTAACGATGCATCAGCTAAATCTAAAGAAAATATTTCTAAGCCTGATTTATTATTTATTAAGTTGTTATGGAGCAAATCAGAAATTCTTTTTGATTGAGAATTTGTTCTATGGCTAGAGGAAATAATTGAGATTTTCATAGCAAACTTTCATAAATTTAATTAACATATAATAGTATTTATATATTTTCATTAACATATTAAAGTTTATTTTTAAACTTAGAAATATAAATTTTTTAACTCCTGCTTGAAAGCTTTGTTGCGCAAGGTTTAACGTTCCTAAATGATTAACTTCATCATAAATATTTTCTGATATATTGATATTTTTTTTATCCCTCACATGAGCTATACCAGCTACATGTATCACAACATCTATATTTACTAAAACATTTCTGAAATTAGTATTTCTTTGAATATTTCCTATTACTAATTGTCTTACTTTTAATGTTTTTATTTTCTGAGGTTCGAAATTTTTTTTGCTCTTGTTCTTTAAGTGCACTTTTTTCATCTATTTTTTGATCAAGTTTGTTACCACAACCTTCACACAATTGAATACCGAAAGACTTTTTTGGAATTGATAATATTTGGTACCTGTTTACACAAAATGATCTTCCACATTGCACGTGTGTATTAGTTTTAAGATCTTCAACTTTCTTTTCTTTTTCTGCTTGTTTTTTTAAATCACTAGTTCGAAAATCTATATAGTAAACTTTTGCTTTTTGCTCATCACCTTCAGCTTTTTTAAATGCTTTTAACCA
>ENA-ORDA01003689-ORDA01003689.1-marine-metagenome-genome-assembly--contig:-NODE-3689-length-10541-cov-32.196865_pt1 | contig 10541 bp, 9 predicted proteins | sample MGYA00237778_ERZ508506 | MGnify/ENA primary metagenome ERZ508506 (study PRJEB26177, sample SAMN06267891) | marine metagenome | isolation source: Monterey Bay, California, USA | place: Pacific...
ATGGTCGAGCACATGCCAGTACAGGGTGACGAGGGGTTGAGTGGAATCTGGGACCGCAGCATCAAGTTCACTGCCCGTGAGTACACTCGGTGCTTTTTTCCAAACACCTCTTGCGATCACTGAGAGGGGAAACTTCGTCAATGCCGGGCCGTTAACGGGGAGGCTGAAACGCGTGGCCCACGGGCGCTCAAGCACCCCCTGTTGAGCCATTGCATCGTTTACATCAGCCCACGAATTTCCCTTTCCTGCCTTTTTTCGCACCAACCAAGAGGGGTTCACAGAGGAATCCACGGTGTAGCCTTGACCGGCCAACGTCGTTGCCATCCAAGGGGCGATGTACCCTGCAGGTGCGCGAAACCACGGGCGGAAATGCCCTCCAGCTTTCTCTTTCAACACAGCAGTTGCTTGTTTCAATGAGGCTTCAAACCCCTCACCATCTTCTGGCCACGCCGACCACGATCGGTGGGTGAGTCCATGACATCCCACGGTCAACCGCTCGCCATGATTTGCTAACAGAGCAGTGAACCATTCACTAAATCCATCTGATTCAAACAAGTCTGCAATGACAAAAAGCGTCACGGCGTGTGGAGTGTTAGCAAGCCATTTTTCAAACGCCTTCATAGCCGCCTTGTATGGTTCTGACAGGTCCATGCTGGCAATCGGATGCTTGCTTCGTGTCGGGTGGCCTTGCGCGGATGGAACGTGACGAAGATCATCAAAATCGACCGTTAACCAGGTGCGCTTCAAAGGCGTCACCTCCGAGGTAAATCGACGATGTGGAGGCGGTGAGGGACCGTGCGTTCACCGATTTCAATACCAATGAATTCCTCAATAATTTCCCCTTGCCATCCCTCGCAGATACGGGTTGCTGTCGCCAGTCCAGCGACGTTATGGGGGTGAACCGTGATTTCGATTCGGTGGAAGGCTTGCTCGGAGCGGGCGCGTTCTTCGAGCCACGAGAAGATTCTGTTTGCTGATGACATGGCAATGCCTTGGCGCTGGAACGAGGGTCGAACCCAGTAGCCAAGGTTGTACGAAGAGCCAACCAGTTGCAGTTCATCGCCAAGCCCAATGAGGCCAACAAATGTGTTCGTCTCATGCTCACAAACCCACCAAAAGTGCAAACGATCGGCACCAGCTTGGCTTTCCACATCAAACAGCATGTCGCTTAACTGGCCTTGGACATTGAACGAAGCATCGAGCCATGGGAGCGCAGTTTGAGCCGCCGCAGGGTCTTCGTTGTAGGCTTCAAGCAATGCAGGAAGGATCGATTTGCTGACCGGCTTGAGCACCAAGCGTTGGTCGAGTTCGAGTTCCGGTGTCATCGCTTATGCCCCACTGCCGAGTTGAGCGACGGCAGCGGTCACATTTTCATCGTTTGGATGCACATGTTGTGCCATCGCCAGCGTCCATTGCAAGTGCTCTTCGCGACCCAATTGCCGCATGGATGCCCCAATGTGGAGCAACATGTCGAGGTTGAGTTCCAAATGCGGACCAAGGACATCAAGAATTTGAGCGGCTTCAGGAAGTTTGCCCGCCTTGATGGCTTCCAAAATAGCCACCACTTCACGGTATACTTGGCGCGGGTCCCATGGTTCTTGGGCGGGCCATGGCCAGATGCGACCGTTGTGTTGTGGTTCTGGTGCGGGAGTGACTGGTGTTTCATCTGGCAAATCCGGCGTGACCGTTTCGCCCTCCAAGGTTGCTGAGAGTTCAGGGGTTGCTTCGGGAAGGTCAGGAATATCTGGGGTCTCAACATGCGCTGGTGAAACTGAGTCCATGGCGTCGGGTAGCTCAGGCGTTGAAGGGGGAAGTGGGGCAGGTTCAGGTGCCGAGGCAATGGCCTGTGTGATTGGTAAAGCCACGGTATCGACAGATGATTCACCAGGTAGGTCTGGTAGGTCTGGGGTGGATGTCGACGTGCCGGGGGCAGGTCCAACGCTTCCGGTCAAATCATCATCGCTTTCTGTTTTGACCATTGGCGAGTACAGGTTTCCAAGCCCAGTGTGGACGGGTTCAGCGACCTCCGCCATTGGATCGTGGGCTTCGATTTGGAAATCCACGGGTGTGGTTGGAGCATCGCTTGTTTCGAGTTCGACAGCTTGTGGCGATTCATATTCCACAGTCTCGGAGAGGGTTGGGTTGCCTGCTTTGATGAATCCAAGTGAGTCGTCATCACCTGCGTCACCCAACTGACTTTGCCCAATCTCAACAGTGACTTCACCCAACGACAGAACGGCTTCGACGGCAAATTCTTCTTCATCCTCGAAGTCTTCATCGCCCAACAGGGTCGCCATGAGTTCACTACCGGAGGAGGTAGGAGTCGCCATTGGCTGATTACGTGCTGCTTTGTCCATCACATAGTAGCATTGAGCACAGTTCGTGGCGCCCACAGGGTTGACGAATTCGCAGTAAGGGCAGACTTCGCCATCCACTGATTCGTGTTTCTTCCTTCGAAACATGGTCTGCACCCCGGATGCTTCGTCCGACAATTCCGGTTTAAGTCAATGGGTTTCTCGTACACCCGAAGCATCATTGCACGAGGCATACGCTGATGGGGTGGACCTGTCTCCACGAAGCATGGAGGAGCGAGGTCGCGTGCGGCGCATGAACAGCAGCGCTGCTCAAAAGAAGGCAGACCGCGACATTGCGGGCGAAATGCCACTTACATGGCAGCGTGGCCAAGACCACTTCACCCGCTTCACAGCGCTCATCAAGCGCGAACTCGATGATGAAACCGCCATGGTGGAGGAACGGTGGAAAACATGGTCCAAGCAACGCTTGCTTGCTGCTGGTTTGGCGTTGTTCGATCTCAATGCCCGAAGCCAAGGTCGATTTTTTGGTGAACCCATTCTGGTGTTCGAGAACAAGCAAGGCTCCCGCCTCCCGATTCATCGCTTCGGCCACGGCGATATTGTGTTGATCTCAAGGGCGCGACCATGGGGTGAGAAAGTCATCGAAGGCATCGTTCTCGACCGAGGACCAACCCGGATTCGCGTCGTGGTTGCAGAGAAGCCAAAAGATCTCAGAAAAGGCACATGGCGGCTGGACCGGGGTGCGAACCGTGTGGCGCACGATCGCATGCATGAGGCGTTGTCAACCTTCCATTCCAGCGAGGGCGAGGGGGGAACGGTTCTGAGAGATTTACTGCTTGGCTCCCTGCACGATATGTCAACATCAGCAGCGCGGCCCCCAGAGATTCGAGGTCAGAAACAACGAGGCCCAGTTGGGCTTGCTGCAATGACCCTCAACCCCTCCCAACGAGCTGCGGTTGAATCTGCACTCGAACGCCGTTTGACGTTGATTCAAGGCCCGCCGGGCACTGGTAAAACGCACACAGCGGTGCATTTACTTTCAGCGCTTGTCAACATCGGACGTGGGCCAATTCTGGCGACGGCTGAATCGAATGTAGCCGTCGATAACCTGCTTGAGGGCTTGCTTGAACTTGGCGTCAACGCGGTTCGAATTGGACGGCCTGTCAAGGTGCGAGAACACCTGCGACAAGCCACCCTCGATGCACAAATTGAGCGGCATCCACTGCAAGAAGAACTTCGCTTTGTCCGGGAGCAGAATGATGAGTTGCGTCGAAGCCTCAGCGGATTGAAAGGCAAAGAAAAGGGAATGGCTCACAAAGATGTCAATCGTAATTTTAAGGAAATGAGGTCCATTGAAGGCAACATGATCGCCTCGGTGCTGGACGGCGCTGAAGTCATCTGCGCCACCACCATTGGTGTTGGGCATAAATTGCTCAGGGACCGAAGGTTCCCTGTGGTGTTGATGGACGAGGCAACCCAAGCAAGCGAGCCAAGCGCCTTGGTCCCCATCACACGTGGCTGCCGCCAACTTGTGCTCGTCGGCGACCACAAGCAGTTGCCACCAACGGTCATTAGCGAGGCTGCGCAACAGGGCGGACTCGGGCAATCGTTGTTTGAACGCCTCACCGAATGTGGCCTTGATACGCACATGCTCACCACTCAATACCGCATGCATCCCACCATCCGAGAGTACCCAAGCGCCCGGTTCTATGAAGATCGACTGGACGATGGGTGCACGCCTGCTGATCGCCCACCTGCGGCCGGATTCCTATGGCCGGATTGGGACCATCCTGTGGCTTTCGTGCCGATTGACGGGTCAGAAATTGTTGATGAGGAGGGGAGCAGTAAGTCAAATCTTGATGAAGCCGCAAAAGTTCTCTCCATCGTTAACGGACTTTTATCGGCTGGTGATTTGACCCCGGCTGATATCGGTGTCATTACGCCCTACAGCGGTCAGGTTCGGTTGCTTGTCGACTTGTTTGAACAAGCAGGTGGGCGCGAGGAAGGGGCGCCTTATGCGGGTCTTGAAATCAAAAGCGTTGACGGGTACCAAGGTCGTGAAAAAGAAATCATCGTCTTTTCCGCTGTGCGAGCGAATGAGCACGGTGAAATTGGCTTTTTACGCGATCGCAGGCGTCTCAATGTAGCCATTACACGGGCCCGTCGGGGCTTAATTGTGCTCGGTAACACCAAAACGCTGCGCCACGATGGGACATGGCGTGCTTGGTTGGATTGGGCAGAGGAACGCAATCTGTTCGCATGGCACATCACGCACGGCTAGCGTCATCAGCCAATACTTGACAAAGGGCAGGACCTAGGCATAATCATGGCCGAGGACATCGTCAGTGTGCATCAGGGCAGCGGTACGCTTGCCCAAGCAGTGCTCGCATCGGCACCCGAAGGGATGCTCATTGCTCCAGTCTGGAAGCGGGTTGCCGCCTACATGCTCGATGTGGTTCTGCTTTCCGTCGTGCTTGGATTCATCACTGGGGGAAGACTCTTGTCAGATCTTCTCAACTTTGAACTGCTGACTGCAGGGCCTCGTTATACCGCGTTCTTTTTCGTCAATTGGTTTATTCTCTTGGCCTCGAACTATCTCTATTTCAAGTGGACAGGGCGCACAATCGGGCGTTCCCTTGCCCAGCGCGGCTTCCGAATTGCCATCGTTCACGACAACGGTACGCCGCTTGAAGACCATCATTGGGGCCCCCGTGCCGTGGCCAAGATGGTGTACCTCATTCCAATCATTGGACCCTTGTGGTTCGGTCTCCGAGATGTGATTCGGGGGCGATCCAAAGAAAACGAGTACCGCACTTCGGTCGACAAAGCGCACCACACCGTTGCAGCTGTTGACTGGTCGTTGCCGTCCGAAACCCGCTTGCGGTTGCGTTGAATTGAAGTAGGGCTTCGTTGAGTGGCAGGCAGGTGAGCAGATGAGCGACGAACACAGCGCACGAACGGCATCCCTCGAAGCGCGCCTTACATCCGTTAAGATGGAAATCGATGACGATGATGAAGATGTCCTGTTTGTCACTATTGACATGACGAACGAGGCAGCGATTCCAATCGGAGGCCTTCAAGCCTTCATCACGACAAGCAAAGGCAAGAAAATCGAGGCACTCACTTCGATTACTTCTCTTGGACCAGGGCTTACTCGGACCTTTTCCTTTGAGTTTCAACTCGACAGTGGCACGTGGACTTATTCGGTCACAGGTGGCGGTCAAAACTTGACGTTAGGTCCTTACGAATCTGATTACACCTATGAGTCTGAAGAAGGGCGCTCCTTCGGGAACGCCATTGGTTCAAGCCTGTTTAGCGGTGCTTTCGACGCCAACCTCGATTCGTTTGGCCAGGTGCAAGAAAAGGAATTGATCAAAGCCTCTTCAGTTGTTATGACGTCGTATCATGGCGAAAACGCTGCAGGCGGGGCGACGAAAGTCAAAATGGGTGCTGCAAAGAAAGCCAAGGACGAAGAGGGACCTCGTACACCGCCATGGGCAAAAGCAGCAGCAAGTGTGGAGCCAACTCCAACCGTTGATCCACTCAGTGCCCCTCTCGGCCAAGCCGACCCCCTTCTGACGCCTCTGTCACCCGTTGCTTCGGCGCCAGAGCCTGTTGTTGAGCAAGCACCAATGGATCTGCTTTCGATGCCACTTCCCGTGCCTGCCCAATCCGAGGCTGAAATCGTGGAGGCTCCACCGGTCAAGCCAGCGATTCCTGAAGCACCAGCGCCAACAACAGCGCCAACACCACCTGCTACGCCTCCTACGAGCGGGCCTCCATCGGGTCCGCCCTCCGGCCCTCCATCTGGTCCCCCGAGTGGTCCACCATCCGGTCCACCGTCCAGTCCTCCGAGTGGACCTCCTTCAGGCCCGCCCTCTGGTCCTCCATCCGGCCCACCAAGTGGCCCCCCCTCCGGCCCACCAAGTGGTCCACCCTCCGGTCCTCCATCCGGCCCACCAAGTGGTCCACCCTCCGGCCCTCCATCTGGCCCACCAAGTGGTCCTCCGAGCGGCCCGCCAAAGCGACCCAGCGATCTTTGAGGTGAATTCATGAGCGACGGGTTTGCAATGGAATTGTGCGGCAACAAGGCTGCGTGGCAAATCGTACCCGAAGGTGTAACAGCCATTGATCTGGATGCAGTCGGTGCATTGATTCAAGCCTCAGGCTACACCGTTGGGATTCAAACTCGCCTTTGTTGGACCTTCACTGGCCCCTGCGATCTTACATTGTACCCCAGCGGTAAATTGCTTGTCAAGACTGAGAATAAAGAGCTCGCCCGTGAGGTTGCATCGCTTCACACTGGGCAGTGGGCACACGCATGAGAGGGTCAGAAATGACCGTCATTCCTGATGCTCTGGTCGCAAGGCTCGAAGCAGGTGATGTGATTGCCTATCCCACTTCGACCCTTCCTGGTTTAGCAACGCTTCCGAACACAACAGCCCTCGATGCTCTGTATCGACTGAAGCAACGACCTGCCACCCAACCGGTGAGCCTCGGTGTCCATTCATTGGAACAAGCGCGTCAATTGGTCGCTGTGCCTTCAATCGCAGAGGCGCTGTTGGAGGCATTCCCCCAAGGCTCATTGACGCTTGTTTTGGAGGCCATACAACCGCTCGATGCTCGATTGGGTGGAAGTCGGGTTGCTGTTCGTGTGCTTGCCCACCCAACGGCGCGGGCGCTCGTCAAGCGCGTTGGCCCCGTCACGGCCACAAGTGCCAACGCTTCGGGCGTTGAACCTCTTGGATCCTCCCAAGATGCAGGTGCTGAACTTGGCCTAGAACCCACCGCCATCCTTGCAGGCATCTGTCCAGGGGGCAAAGGTAGCACCCTCGCTTCCCTCGCCAAAGATGCCTCACATCCCTCTGGATATTCGGTAACCATTATGAGAGAGGGCGTGGTACCTGCTAACGAGGTAGTCTCATGGATGTTGAAGAGAGTCTGAAGTATTGGCGCGATGCAGGGCACGTGGCTCGACGAACCCTCGAGGCAATGAAACTCGAACTTCAGCCCGGAAAAACCTTCCATGAAGTCATTGAATCCGCGGAACGATTCATTCACAGGCACGGCGGTAAGCCTGCCTTCCCAGGTACCATCCATACAAATGACCTCGCGGCCCACTTTACCACCAACCACTCCATCGAAGGAGTCGAGGGATGGGATGGAGAAACGGTGTTGCAAAAGGGCGACTGTGTGAAAATCGACTATGGAGTTCACATCAAAGGTCACATCGGCGACAACGCACTGACGTTTGAAGTTGGAAACACAAACAACCACACCGAACAAATCAAGGCGGCAAAAGAAGCACGGGACGCAGCGATTGAAGTCATGCACCCAGGCACACCTTGGTACAAGGTCGGCGCAGCAGCAGCACAGCCTTCGATCGATGCTGGTTTCCAGCCAATCCGGAACCTCTGCGGCCACCAACTCAAACCTTGGGAATTGCACGCTGGTGTGTCCATTCCTTCCTATGCATGCGGACCTGACAACCGTGGATTCAAAGGCGTGGTCGAGGAAGGCAGCGTCTACGCTGTTGAACCGTTTAACACGACAGGCTCGTCTGGATTAATCGAAAACATCGGTTCACCCAGTTCCTCAAACATCTACAGGGTGACAGGGCTCACAACTTCACGCAAAGCAAGGGCAAAAGGGCAACTGAAACCACTTGGGGCTCAACTTGCTCGAAACCTCGAAGAACGTTATTCGACGCTTCCATTCGCAGAGCGTTGGGCCTATCCTATGTTGGAGAAACCCTTCCCAGATGCCGATGAAGCAAGCCGTCAAAGCAAGTGGAATGCGCTCGTGAAGAAGTTGATCAGCATCCGGTTTTTGGAAACCTACCATGCGCTTCGCTGCGTCGATGGCGGGAACATCTGTCAATTCGAACATACGGTCTACATCACGGATGGCGGGCCTGAAATTCTAACAGTCGAATGAAGCGAACATTTCTCGTTCAATGAACGGATGTCCTTTTTTCGCTTGAAAACCAATATAAACCGCGAGTGCCTCGGAGTTAACGAACAGGGCTGTTGAAGTTCATGTTGAGTGCATCCCATCCCCTCCGCATTACTCTCACCCTGTTCACCTCTTACTCACTCCAGCCTTGAGGCTGCAAAAAGTAACATTTCGAAATTACACCAATTTGCAAACATTCGCGCTATACGCGCTTACAAATCCTATGCTCTAGTCCGGTTGGCGCGTCCGATCGTCAAAACTTACATTCCAATAAACCACCAAAAAACGCTGTTTTAGGGCCTTTCCGCGAAGAATGGAGGCAATAGGATTAAATAAGCCGCCTGCGGTAGGGCACCTACCCCCGATTTCGGGAAGGAGGACAAAAATATGCAAAACGAAAATATGAACGATGAAGCTGTAAGCCCAGTTATCGCTACCATTCTAATGGTCGCAATTACTGTGGTTCTCGCCGGTGTGCTATATGTGTGGGCAAGTTCCCTCGCAGAAGGCAACACTGACGGAAACCTTGCTCTGTACCAATTCGGTGCAGAAGACGCAAACGGTGACACCACAGCTGGAACTGAAGACAACATGGTCCGTGTGACCATGAGCCAAGGCGGCGACTTGAACTGGGCTTCGATCTCAGTCAAGATCTCCGTGAACAACGGCGCACCTGTCACTTGTGACAACCCTGGCGCAACAGGCGGCTCCTGCGGCCTTGTTGAGTTCGGATCCACCAGCGACCAAGTTTGGTCCGTTGGTGACGGTGTTACCATCGTCGAATCCGGCCAAGACCTTTGCACTGCAGGCGAAACCTGTGAAGTCAAGGTGACCATCACCGACACCCGTGAAGGAAAGACGCTCGATGAGTCGACTTCCTTCGCTGAGTGATTACCCCTGCGGTAATTCTCAACGTCTGTGAGTAAACACGTGTTCTGAGGAACACGAGATCCGCCCCTCCGTGAACTTCGGTTTGCGGGGGGGCTTTTTTTATTTTGAAATTCTATTTCTTTTGTTTAGAAGCAAGCACCCGCGTATCGGTGTGCTGATCCCACATGTGCAGGCTCCGTCCCCGGAAACTGGTCCACATCGCAGCGAGCAGGTGTTCCATGCCTGTGAAAATTGATCCAACAGTTGCAAGGCCAGGGATATGCATTCCATTGCGATGCAAAGCCCATGATGTGAGTGCGAGCAACTCACACATGGCAAGACTGCCGTGGAGCACCGCTAGCGTGCCAATCGGCATGCCCCATAGCAACACGGTACCCCAACGAAGCACAGAGGCTGTTGCAGCCCCAACAAGCAGCAAGGGTGCTGCCAAATGGAAATGAGCCTCCCTGCGGAGGATTTTCGAGAAGTTTCCAATTCGTGGGCTTCGCCAATGCTTTCGATGCCGGAGCAGCAACCGTTGCAAGCCCTGTGCCCTGCGCACCTTCTGCCGTCGTTGGCCTTCGGGTGTGGTCGGGGCCACATCCGCGAAATGCACCATTGGATCGTGGATGCTTCGCAAACCATTGAGCCTGACTTGCGTGGCAATCTGTGCATCGTCTGCATTGCTTCCAATGTTCATCTGTGAAGCGTTGAATGAGTTTGAACGCCACATCATCAAGGAGCCTTCCAAAAAAGGCGTGCTATCGTACGCAGACTCTCCTTCTCTAAGCAACTCAAACATCGAACGGTGCACCTGTTCCTGCCCGAGCCCACCGCTGCGACGTGCCGAGGCACCAACGGCCCCAACCGTTGGGTTTGCGAACCAACCGTGCAACCGTTTCAGGGCGTTTGGAGGCATGCTTGCGTCCGCATCGGTCATGCAAACCAAGCCATCAAAGCCGTTGGATTCAAGCGATTCAAGGGCGATTTGGACAGCTTTTGACTTTCCAAGGCGGTGTTCCATTTCGATGAGTTCATGGTTTGCAAACGCGTTTGGATGTTTCTCAAGCCACCGCTTGATTCGCAGGACTGTGTCATCTGTGGAAGCAGAGTCGATCGCCAACAACGTGAAGGTGACGCCTTCTTGTGAGGCGAGGTTCGCCAGTTTCGTTTCAATGACGAGCGCCTCGTTCCATACCGGAAGGAGGACTGTGACGGGGCATGGTTCGGTTTTCTTATCTGGTTGAGGATAGGCAAGCGGTGTTTTTCGCCAGCGACCGACCGACCAACGGTGCAGAAGAAAAGGGCCAAAGGCAAGAGCGCCCAAGCCAATTTCTGCAAACGCAGGAATCCACACCATGCTTGTTTCAGCAACGCTCCCCCCTTGATACCTCCCCTGTA
>ENA-ORDA01003694-ORDA01003694.1-marine-metagenome-genome-assembly--contig:-NODE-3694-length-10527-cov-2.964402_pt1 | contig 10527 bp, 6 predicted proteins | sample MGYA00237778_ERZ508506 | MGnify/ENA primary metagenome ERZ508506 (study PRJEB26177, sample SAMN06267891) | marine metagenome | isolation source: Monterey Bay, California, USA | place: Pacific...
TAGATCAGGAACCAACTTCAAAATTCGTTGTACAAGATCCCCAAGCGGAGGACTCCCAGGCAAGTCATCGCCCCAGGACGTGATGTCCACACCCGTCAATACAACCTCGTTGAAACCTCTTGTCACCAAACGTTTTATTTGGTCAACGACAACTCCCGCTGGCACTGAGCGAGAATTTCCTCGGCCGTAAGGAATAATACAAAACGTACAGCGATGATCGCAACCGTTTTGTACCTGAACATAGGCTCGGCTACGTGTCCCAAATCCGTCTATCAGATGTCCCGCGGTCTGCTCCACCGACATAACGTCATCCACCAGAATACCTTGGGTTTTCCCAATAAAATTGGGCTCCTTTTCAAGCTTGTTCCAGATCTCAGCATTCATCTTTTCAGCATTGCCAAGAACGAGGTTTACCTCATCCATCTTGGCAAAGGTTTCAGGTTCCGTCTGCGCCGCACACCCCGTCACAATGATCTGTGCCTCTGGATTTTCGCGTCGCAGTTTACGGATGCTTTGACGTGACTGACGCACGGCTTCCGCTGTTACAGCACAAGTATTTACGACCACCGTATTTTCGAGGCCTGAGGTCGCGGCAAGTTCCTTCATGGCCTCAGTTTCATAGGTATTTAGCCGACAACCAAAAGTCTTAAAAACGGGGAGTTTGGTCATTTTATGGTATCCAAAAACGCAGGCGACAACGTACCCGAAAATACTAATTGCGTCGTGCCAGTCATCCAAACACCGTCATCACGCCAACTTATCATCAAAGGACCACCGTCTAAATGCACGGTAACCTCGCGCTCCGTTAGCCCCTTGCGATGAGCCACCACTACTGCTGCACAAGCGCCCGATCCACAGGCAAGAGTAATCATGCCACCCCGTTCCCACACCCGCATACGGATATTTTGGCTATCAAGGATTTTTATAAACTCAACATTCGTGCGTTCAGGAAAGAGCGCATGATGCTCATAAAAGGCACCAAGTTTAGGCAAATCCATAGACTCGAAATCGTCTACAACGAACACGCAATGGGGATTGCCAATACCAACTGCGCCTGGCGTCCCATCAATCGGCAACATAGTCAGATCTACATCTTGTGCCAGCGGTACATCAGACCAAGTGAGTTGCGGTTGCCCCATGTTAACGGTTAGAAAATTACCGTCGACATCCTGAACGGGCAGGATGCCTCGATTCGTACGAAGCGAAACGATGCCTTTGCCCGATTCCTCCATGATCAACCGCCCAATACACCGCGATGCATTGCCGCAGGCTTCCGCCATCGATCCATCCGAATTCCAGAATGCAACGTCAACATCCGCCTCACTACTGGTAGTCAAGACTGCCAATTGGTCACAACCCACACCAAAATTGCGGTGTCCAATAGCCCTAGCGGTCTCCGCTGTGATAAGGAATTCCGACGCTCGCGCATCAATGATAACAAAATCATTGCCCAGCCCGTGCATTTTTAGAAATGGCAACCCATTTTTGATAGAATTTCTTTCGCTCATCATGTCGATATAGCTCTTTTGACACAATCATTCCAGACATGTGAAGTTTCGCCAAACTCTTTAAGAGAATCAGGGTTGACCCAATGCAGCTGCCAGCCTAATACGCCTTTTATAAGAGTGGGCCCTTAGCTCAGTTGGTAGAGCAACTGACTTTTAATCAGTAGGTCGATGGTTCGAACCCATCAGGGCTCACCAAGAAACAAAAGGCTCAGCGTATTGTTTGCTGAGCCTTTTGTTTCTTGGTGTTACTTGTTTAAATCTCAAAAATAGTTGCTTGAGCTATGGCGATTAAGCTTCAGAATTCAATCATCCACTTGGCTATTTGCGTCACATTATTTCGTCCAGCTCGGTTTGGCAGTAAATGTTTTGGAGCTAGCAACCAAATTAAAAATCAGTGACATTATTTGAAGGGAAAATGAAGAAAGAACAAATATGAATTATATTTCGTACTTTGCCTCAATGCGTTGATAGGTTGAGAAAATGAAATTCAAATTATTCCATGATGCGAAAGCTCCGCTAGCGAATGGCCACAAGCGCGATAGCTTACTGGTAATGTCTGATGAAGAATTTGAGAGTAATCACGGTTTCATTCAGTGGGCTTTCCCTACTACCAGGAAAAGTTACCAAAACATTAACGCACCTATTTTAGATTTAGACGCTGCAATTTGGCTGGCTGAGAAAAATGATGTGACTGAATTTTTAGAAAATATGACAGTCCGTTTTTTGGAGTTTTTAAAACGCACTAGTCACTGGAAAGCACGTTACAATCATAACCATCTTCGAATTAGCCGTGCAATCGATAGCCTTAGAGTTTTGCACAGTTGGGAGCTTGCAAACTGGTTTTATGACCAGGTTAAAGCACTAGCAGGGCCATCATTGGACTTAATGTCCAGTGCAAGAGATTACTGGGAACTCAAAACCTCCACCGAGCATGACCGAATTGCAGGAGCATTCGTCGGGTTAGCTGTGGGTGACGCTCTTGGTGCGCCTGTAGAATTCCATAGGCGCGGTACATTTCCCGAAGTAACAGAATATAGGGCAGGTGGTAAATTTAACCTCCCTGCAGGAGCTTGGACGGATGATACTGCAATGGCTCTTTGCTTGGCCCAAAGCTTAATTGAAAAAGGTTGCTTCAATGCAGATGATCTCCTCAAACGCTTTAGTCGTTGGTTAGAAAAGGGTGAAAATACGAGCACAGGTGTTAGCGTAGGCGTGGGGCAAAATACACTCAGAACACTTGGAGATTTCTGGCGTAATGGCACGTTAGTGGCAGAACGATTAGGCAATAAAAACGATGGAAACGGATCCCTGATGCGTTTATCACCAGTTGCTTGCCATGCCTTTCATGACCTTGCGAGGGTTCGTGATTTGGCTAGCGCACAATCCAGAACAACGCATGCTTCAGAGGTTGCCGATGAATTCTGTCAGTTTTTAGGAGAATTATTAGCTCGCATTATTAGCGGGCAATCATACCACGCAGCAAAAGCCAACCTTCATAAATCCGAATGGAGCTACCCAATAACTTCCATACTTGAAGCAGATTATAAAATGTTAGGTGAAAGTGGAATAAAGTCTACAGGCTATGTGGTCGAGACGTTGCAAGCGGCAATATGGGCGGTTGAAAACAGCCCATCATTCAACACTGCGATATTAAAAGCAGTAAATCTGGGTGACGACGCTGATACGATTGGTGCTGTCACAGGCCAAATAGCAGGCGCAATCCATGGGTATTCACAGATTCCAAAACATTTGAAAACGGGCTTGAATAATGAACGAAAGCTTTACGTGACCTCGCAATTCCTAAAAATTTGATCGCTGTCCCTTAGTCATTTAATTGAATTATTGAATCGCCAAGATACACACTACAAAAGATACTTTAAATTAGCATCAAGTACTTAAAAATTATCTTACCACAAGGATATTAGGAGCCTGCTTGGTTTGCGCAGAATAACAACTTTTCTAACCTAAGGAGAAGATATGAAACTTTTACGTTATGGCAAAAATGGAACTGAGAAACCTGGGCTTTTGGACGGGGCAGGTCAATTACGCGATCTGTCTGCCCATGTAGATGATATTACTGGAAAGACTCTTGGCGATGCAACCTTGAGCAAATTGAGTATGCTAAATCCCGCAGACTTACCTTTGGTTGACAGCGAACAACGCCTTGGCGCATGTGTCGGCAACATAGGCAAATTTTTATGCATCGGCCTGAATTACTCTGATCATGCTGCAGAGACTGGTGCGAAAATTCCAAAGCACCCTATTCTGTTCCTCAAAGCGAACTCAGCCATTATCGGCCCAAATGACGATGTCGTAATGCCGCGAGGTTCTGAACAGACTGATTGGGAGGTCGAACTTGGCGTTGTTATTGGAAAAGAAGCTAAGTACGTGAGTAAGGAAAATGCGCTGGATTATGTTGCGGGTTATTGCATAGTCAACGACGTGTCTGAGAGACATTTTCAGGCAAACCTCACGGGCCAATGGACCAAAGGTAAGTCCTGTGACACATACGGACCGATCGGTCCTTGGTTAGTGACGCGCGATGAGATTAAGGACCCACAGAACCTCGCAATGAGCTGTGATGTTAATGGTAAACGCATGCAGTCAGGAAATACTGCAAAGATGATTTTCACAGTTGCTGAAATTATTGAACATTTAAGTCAACTTTTCACTCTACATCCAGGCGATTTGATCAGCACGGGCACCCCCCCAGGTGTTGGCTTAGCGATCAAACCAAAACCTGTTTTCCTAAAAAAAGGCGATGTAATGAGCCTCAAAATTGAAAGTCTGGGAAATCAACGGCAAAACGTCAATCAAGATGCATGATCTCTTGCAAATTAGCAGTGTTTCACAAGCAATGAAAGCGCGCCTTGAAGTGGTGTTTACACTCCATCAACTTGACAGTTTTGAACCTGGAAAAATTACCCATTTGATCACTAACAGTCATGACGGGGTAAACCCAGAATTAATGGCCTCACTCACTAATCTGAAGGTAATAAGCAGCTACGGCGTTGGCTACGACGCGGTTGATGCAAATGAAGCTGCACGGCGTGGTATTCTTGTAACTCACACACCAAACGTGCTGAACGAAGAGGTTGCCACAACGGCCCTCCTACTAATGTTATCATGCTACCGCGAAGTTCTGCGCGACGATACCTTTGTACGTTCAGGCAGCTGGAAAGCTCAGGGCAGTGCACCACTTACGCGTTCAGCGGATAATCAAACTGTGGGCATTCTTGGCCTTGGTCGCATTGGCCAATCTATTGCAAACAAGCTCGCGCCTTGGAACACCAAGATTGTTTACCATTCACGCAATAAAAAAGACCTTGCATATACCTACTACGAAAATCTCACTGAGATGGCTCGCGAGTGCGATGTGCTTATTTGCGTCACACCAGGTAGTCCGTCGACGAATAAGATTGTTAATGCAGAGGTACTGAACGCGCTTGGTCCTAACGGAACGTTGATAAACGTCAGCCGTGGTTCGGTTGTTGATGAAGCCGCGCTGATCAGCGCATTACAAAGCGGCGCACTTGGATGGGCGGGGCTTGACGTATTTGAGGCAGAGCCAAACGTTCCCAAAGCATTACGCGATCTACCAAATACGGTTTTGTTGCCACATGTTGGTAGTGGAACTGTGGAGACGCGAGCTGCGATGGGCGATTTGACGGTTGAAAATCTTCTGCAGCACCTCAAAGATGGTACCGTTTTCAGCGCAGTTCCAGAATGCACACATCTTTTAGCAACTTGAGCGACAACCCTTTATTCAATCCATCATAATTATATTTTTCCAATCACCCCAAGCCCCTGCATTTCTCTAAACAGTGAGGATAGTCTCAGCAGTCAAATGTCAGGTAAATTTTCAATTTATAAGCAGCTTGATGTTTACAGCGACTTGTTTGCTTGTCGTTGATTTTTCTCCAGTTTGTTAAGTGATACATCTCAGGTGCGCCACTTATCACCAGACTACAGCAATCTTTTGATAGATAACATATTGATAAAATTTACATAAATATCTTTTCCTTAGTATTGGACTGAAAAGAGTGTTGACCAAATTACTTGCCAAAAAAATCCCTTACTTCTAGGAGATCTGGCAATTAGCTTCCCAGCCATGCCTTATAGAATTTCATTCCGCTATTCCAAAGCCAGTGCAGAGAGGGAAGCACATTGTGACATATCAAAATGCTAGAAGAAACCTATCTGACAGCATCTGCTGATCAATTGCTAAGCAAGGCCCTTCACCATTGAAGCTAGATTGGATCTATTACCCACGCCCAACTTTGAATAGATCGACTGCGTTTGATTGCGAATGGTTGCTGGAGCCACGCCCAGCAGACGGGCCGCTTCCTTGTGACTTTTACCTGCAGACAATACCAGAGCAACCTCACGTTCACGCTGCGTTAACATATCAAAACACGTCAACGGACGGAGGCTAAACTTACGTAATCCCATTTTGTTTAAATCCGGCGGCGCCTCGCATGTCACTACCAAATTATGATCAACAAGAACATGTTTCCCAGGTTGATCAATAAGTTTGCGTAAATATTTAGGTAAACGATTGCCGTCCCAGTCTGGCCAAAATTTCCCCAATTTATCTCGAAGGTTTTGTAAACCTAAAATACCAATTCCATTTTCGTTCACAAAAATGGAGACGGCATTTGTATATTTATTTTCACCAATTTCTTTCATTGACAATTTCATTGCTGAAGATAATTGATCCACTGAACATTGCAAAAACTCTAATTCTCCATGAGAAAACGCTTGGACCAGTTTTCCGCTTCTGTATCCTGAAATATAAAACGATGCGACACGCCCAGGGCGCGAATTCATTGCAGTCGCCATTTTTCGCAATCCAAATCTATCTGAAAGAGAAGCCATGCCTTCATTTTGCATACCACTATATCTGTCGTATGAGGCTGCTTTTCCTGGATTTTCTAAAATGTTTGCCGCCAGCAAGTCGCAGTCTGATATTTCGCTCCAATTGGCATAGTATTCACTTGGCAAGTTAAAAGTAGAGTTAGCATGGATTTCAGCCCCTTCTGGCTTTACTTGCGCCCAACCATACCAAGCACAATCAAAGCCGATTTTCTGCGATAAATCAGACACGGCCCAGCGCGCAAGACTTTCAGCGTCACTTACGCGTGCACGATCATTCACTTCACTTACAAAACTAGAAAATAGCTTCAAGCTACTTTGCATGCGCACCCCTCCACGACCCAAGATCGAATCTTAACGCCAGTGCTTCTCATCGCCAGTATAACCAGAACCAGGCAGCGTACCATCCTTTACAAAAGCATCTAGAAGGTTGCGCATCACTGTCCCAACGTTATTTTCACCACCTTTGCAAGGTAGAGCCTGACTCCAAGCTATGGATCCTGCAGCAAAAACTGCTCCATCGTTGGGGGTTGTAAAATAAATCATATCACCGCGAACTTGCGGATCTTGCGTACCACCGCGACCAGGAAAAGCATAAGAAATCTCTTCCGACACCAATGGATAATTGTCCGTATGACCACAACTCGCGGCTACCAACAGAGTATGTGGCGGCGTTCCCAACGCCAAATCGTAACGATCCAATTCAACACCAGCAGCACCACCAAGTGCTAACCCAAAATCACCAATCAATTCCTCAGCGCCGATGCCTTCAAAGATCCAAGCTGCTCGTTTATGAAAACTGTCTGGCATTCTTTCAAACGCTTCCGAACGGTCCATGCCTTCTGTAGTAAAGCCAAGGCCAACCAACTTTTGTGGAGCACGCCCGCGTGAACGCCAAAGACCCGATCGCTCACCACTTGTCGCCAAATAACCTTCACCCGGTTCTGCTTGCCAAGCGCGGGAACCGACGTCAAGCTTGCGAACTTCGACACACGCAGGATCATCGGGGCATGGGTGTGTGACCCAATAATATCCATTTCCACCCAGATACATTATGCGCCCACCCCCAACCAAGTATTCTTCCGTAGCGTCCAACATTTTTTCAGAATAGTACTCAGGATGGGTGACATTCAAAATCGTTTTGTAAGGATTCATCGCGGCTTTGCCTTCATGATGAACATCGTGATCAGTGATGAGGTCATAGTCATAACCAGCGTGTTCTAGCCACCAAAGCAGAGACAGATCTGCTGGCAATGCCCAAGGAAAATTCATCCCTGCCATCCTATACCCAGGCCGTAAGTTTATTATGGGTCGTTTCCAAGAGGTGTAACAAACGCCAGCACCGTCAGAATGGTGATCGTAAGTTGATAGGCCAAATTCCTCAAGTTTATTATATTCAATATCATCAGCTGAAATGACTGGTGTATGAGCCGTAATTGCTTGAGCAATTTGCGCCTCAAAGCTGAGGCGTTCGTTAGCATAGGCCAGATAGGTAAAAGTAGACATTTGCACAGCGATTTTAGCCCGTGGTTTTTCCGGGCGAATAATAACTGGAACGCGGTCAATTTTTTCACCTATCGATACTCGCAATGCATAGACACCTGATTTCAGCGACGAAGGTGGTATCCATGTAATGTTCGGTTCCCACTTGCAATCAGTCAGCGCGTCATCATGAAATGCAACGCCACCATATTGTGAAGGGTCAAGGCGAAAGCTATCCTCGCGCCCCCTCCAATTCCATCCCGTCATTGCGCGGACGGGGCGATTTACCCCCTCAGCATGTAGGGCGTGGGGCCCAGTATCTTGGATTGTATTGCCAATACCTGTGTCTTTAAACCCAGCTGTTGTGTCCCAATAAGCGAGCGGCAGCGGAGGAGCAGTCCCAGTTGCAATCTGTTCTATTTCCTCGCAAGTTAACGCACGTTTAACAATACCACACCGATCAATTTTACCATTATAAAGCGTAGAAACAAAATCACCCCGCTCTGGATTATTCTCATGCGCTCCTGCCAGGATGAAATCTACACCCGACGCCAATGGTTTCACACGTAGCGTTTGGACAACATAGCTATTGTGATCGTAAGGTGTTACCGGTCCAATATGAGAATTCCAAGAGTTTTGCACGCTAATCTGGCGCAGGCATGCCTCGCCTGTGAGCGGATCGAAACGCGCGGCCACCAAGACCCAAACCTTTGGCACCAAAGGCACGTCCGACGTGATTTGATCTACAGCCTTTCCGTCTCCGACCCAAAACTCTAGCTTTCCATCTGGATTAATGCCAAGCGCGTATCCTTTAGAAGAATTAACCGACCAAGAACCTATTATCGTTTGACGCTCGCCACCCGGTGCCGAAGGCGAAATAAAAGCATGAATTGTGAAAGCACTTTCGGGCGAAAGTTGACCGTTATCGTCAGTCACGCGCGCGAAAGAGCCATTTTGGGTATATTGACGACGTACGGGTAGAAGTGGCGGTAGATCACTCTCGATGATCTCTTCAATAAAGCCAGGTCCTTCGGGATTAAAATCACCGTGGACCAACCGAACAAGATCAATCTTTGCCTCATCAGCTCCTTCGGCTGAGATCATGAAGTCTACAGGCTCACCCATTTTGGCCGACAAAGGATCACAGTACCCAAAAATGCGGACGTTGGTCATATTAGCTCTCCAAAAGATCGTTAACGCGCAGAAGAAAAACTGCGTGATATGCATCATTTAATGCGTCATATTCGCGGTCATCGACGATGCGTGGCGGCATGCCTTTAATTCCGGAAACGGCCATAATCCGAAAGCGCTCTTCACCGTTCTTAAGGCGCATTATAACGTATTTATCTGCCATCTCTCCGCGTCGGAAATAATTTAGAATACGCGATAACGCATCAGAATGATGGCCAAGGGGGTTGGTTCTGTGTTCTTCGATCAATTCTGGCGTTACAAAGAGTTTAAGCCGTTCACGCAGGCGTTTGTTAAAGCGACGGTAGTAAAGCTCCTGCTTGTCAGAAATCTCAGTAGCTTCTTCAGGCATAGCTTCGCCTCCTTTTTCGGTACGATGAGCACGACGTTCGCCGGCTTTGCGTTTTCTAAAGTCTCGGAATTGATCGCGGCTGCCAGTAAAGCCTTCACGTGCAAAAATGGTTACCAGCAACATTATTGCTGCAACAAGAATGATACGCAGGGGGCCAAGTTCGATCAGTCCTTTGTCGATCAAGATAACAATGGCAGCACCAACGACTGCGCCTTCTGCACGGCCAAGCCCACCAATCACCATCATCGCGAACAAGAGCAATAATTGATCAAGTGAAAAAATTGCTGGTGAGATTGAGCGGTAATACATGGCGTAAAATGCGCCCACAACGCCAAGCGAAGCAGAAGAAATTAGAAATACTTGAAGCCTCGCACGGCGAAAATCTATACCGATAGCTTCAGAAAATGCTTCGTCCTCACGACTAGTTTTTGCGGCACGTAATATCATGCCAAGGCGCTCAGAATTTACTAAACGCCAGACCAACAAAGCGCCAAGTAACAACAAAAATGCCCCACCAAAGCCCAAAAGTAGACCAGGGCGTTGCAAAAACCAGTCCTCCGGGATAAAACTATCAACCTGTGTGATTGCGCCACCTGTTGGAGTCAATGCACGAAGTTGGCTTACAAACACGCGACAGATTTCAGCGACACCCATGGTGAGTAAAGCATAGTAAAGTCCATCCAGCCGCGTCGAAGGTGCGGCAAGGATTGCACCTGCGGCCAAACCAACAGCAGGACCAATCAACAACATAAACGGCCAAGGCACACCAAGATAGACGTTTGCCGCTGCCGCAACATAGCCAGACATACCAACCACTGCGAGTGTGGCCAGAGAGAAAATTCCCGCGGTGCCAACAATTAAAGTCCAAAGAACATTGATCGCAGCATAGATACAGAAAATCGAGGCAACTGAGATGAGCGAGTTTGGTAAAAATGGGGTTGTGACCAGCAATAAGCTAAGACCAATAGTCCACCACAACGGCTTCTTATCCACCAACACCCGTTCGCGGTGCAGCGTCTTGCTGTTATGCAAGTCTCGCCACTTCAGCCAGTGACGATTTGTGAAAGGAATTCTGCTTCGATGACGCAACATATTGCCATCAGGGTGGCCCTTGACCTCCCA
>ENA-ORDA01003699-ORDA01003699.1-marine-metagenome-genome-assembly--contig:-NODE-3699-length-10516-cov-7.288342_pt1 | contig 10516 bp, 10 predicted proteins | sample MGYA00237778_ERZ508506 | MGnify/ENA primary metagenome ERZ508506 (study PRJEB26177, sample SAMN06267891) | marine metagenome | isolation source: Monterey Bay, California, USA | place: Pacific...
AAAAAACTTTTTCCTATGACGTTTGGTGGCGAGCACTCAATCACACCTGGATGTATTGCTCCTTTTGTAAAAAAATATAAAGATATTTGTCTTCTACACTTTGATGCTCACGCTGATTTGCGAGAAAGCTATAATGGAGAAAAATTTTCTCATGCTTCAGCAATAAAAAGATGTTTGGACTACCCGAATGTTTCATTAATTTCTTTTGGCATAAGAAACATATCTGAAAGTGAGATTCCTTTTTTAAAGAAAAACTCATCTAGGATTAATATTTTTTGGGCAAAAGACAAAAGCAAATGGAATCTTAATAAATTTAAAAAATTAATTAAAAACAAAACAGTTTATCTTACATTTGATGTTGATGGCCTTGACTCAAGTATAATGCCTGCAACCGGAACTCCTGAACCAGGTGGATTATTATGGGATGAGACTTTAAACATAATTAGAATTGCAGCAAAAAATTCTAAAATTGTTGGTGCAGATATTAATGAATTATCACCTATAAAAGGTTTTAACTCATATAATTTTCTCGTTGCTAAACTAGCTTACAAAATTTTATCTTATAAATTTTTGTATTAAATTTAAATTGGCTTGCTAATTTTAAGTAAAATTTTAAAAGGTATCAACATTACTAAGGATACAAATAATTTTACTGCTAAATCACCTAATGATAACGTTATCCATGGAACTCCTGTTGCATAAAATGATATAGAAAAAAATAAAAAAGTATCAACAGTTGAGCCAATAAAAGATGAAGTTAAAGGTGCTATAAACCATTCTTTTTTTCTTAGACGATCAAAAATTTGAATATCTAATAGCTGTGCTACAATAAAAGCAACACCAGATCCAATTGCTATTCTTATGGAAATTAAATCTGCAAAATCAGTTGAGAATAAAAGAGTAAAAATAATCCCTATAAAAAAACCAAAATATACAATTTTTCTAGCTACCAATTTACCATAAAATCTATTGGCTAAGTCTGTAATCAAAAAAGCTACTGGATAACTAAAGGCTCCATAAGTAAGTATTTCACTTAATCCATAATAATTAATTGGAAATTGTACAAGATAATTTGAGGATAAAACAACAACACCCATCAAAATTGACAGGGTAATAAAAAGTTTGCTCATTAAGCTGATTTAGCTAAGGGCTTTTTCTTAAAAGGAGATTTTATTAATATACTTTTTTTTAGTTTTTTTAGTCTAGGAGATAGATTTTTATTTTTAACAGCTTTAAGAAATTCATCAAAGCTACCTTTTTTATCAACAGACCTAACACCAGAATTACTAACTGTTAATTTTAAACTTCTCTTCATTAATTCACTTGTGAACTTTACTTTTTTCAAGTTTGGCAAAAATCTTCTTTTTGTCTTGTTATTAGCATGACTAACATTGTGACCCTTCATTGGGATTTTTCCAGTTAATTCACATTTTTTTGACATAATAATATTGCCTATATAAGGGGAGATAAGGAAAGCGTCAAGTTTATTACATTTAAGATAGAGTTTTATTTCCAACAATTTCAGTATAATTTTTAACTCCATCTCTAATTAATAATTCTTTTAGGTCCTTTTTAATAATTCCAGCAATATTTGGACCTTTAAAAACCATCCCTGTGTAGAGTTGAACAAAATCTGCACCAGCTATAAATTTATCATAAGCTGCTTGGCCAGTGTCAACTCCACCAACACCTATTATTTTAATTTTACCTTTTAATAATTTATAAAATTTATTTATTAAAATATTAGATTTTTCTTCTATTGGTTTTCCAGACAATCCTCCTTTTTGATGTCTTTGAATGTTGCTAAGCTTATCTCTTGTAGCTTCTGATGTATTTGAAACAATTATTGCTTTTATCTCATATTTTAAAAGAATTTCTGAGATCTGATTCACCTGATCTTCATTTATGTCTGGTGAAACTTTAACAGCAATCGGAATATCTGATTTTAAATTTTTTCTTTCTTCCATAATAGATTTCAGCAAATCTTGTAATTTATCACCTTCATGAAATGTTCTTAAATTTTCAGTGTTTGGTGATGAAATATTTATTGTTATATAATCTGCGTCATCATAAAAAGTCTTTAATCCAATTAAATAATCATTAAGCCTATTACTAGAGTCTTTGTTTGGGCCAACATTAATACCTAGCAAGCCTAATTTTTTGTTACGTTGAATACGTTCTTTAACAGTTTCAGCACCATGATTATTAAAACCCAATCTATTAATTAATGCTTCATCCTCTACTAATCTGAACACTCTAGGTTTGGGGTTTCCATATTGTTTTAAAGGGGTAATCGTTCCAACTTCTACAAACCCAAATCCTAATTTAAATAATGAGTTGTACACCTCTGCATTTTTATCAAAGCCAGCTGCCATTCCAATTGGGTTATCTAAATGTTTATTAAAAATTTTTGTTTGAAATATAGGATCATTTTTATTTTCATCAAATACGTTGGGAATTAAATTAAATTTTAATGACTTTATTGCTAGAGTGTGAGCTTTTTCTGGATCTACTTTAAATATTAGTGATCTTAATTTAGAGAACATTATTTTAGTTTATTTATTAACAGCTCAGTAGTTTCTTTTACACCAAAAAAACTTATAAAAAATCCCATTCGAGGTCCATTTTCATCTCCAAAAACTACCTCATATATTAATTTAAACCAATCTCTTAGGTTATCTGCATAGCCATTTTCTTTTCCAGTGGAATAAATCAAAGTTTGAATATCTTCTGGCGACATTTCATCTGTACATTTTTCAAGAGTTTTAACCAATGCCTCAAGAGCCAATTTTTCTGAACTATTTGCTGTTTTGTATTTTTTTTGAGCTTTAATTACATCATTAAAATATTTTATTGCATAACCTATTAGGCTATCAAAAATTGGAAAATTTGACTCAGAAATATCTGATTTATATTTCTTAACAAACTTCCACAACAAATCTTTACTGTCTGCATTGCTAGTTTCAACTAAATTAAGCAACATTGAAAACGTCATAATCATTTCCTCTTTTGGAATTTTACCATTATGAACATGCCAAACAGGGTTCATTAATAATTGAAGTTCATTTTGTTTTTTTGATTTTTCAATACAGTCTAAATACTCATCCACAGCTTTAGGTACTATTTCTTTATATAATTTTTTTGCTCTTTTTGGATTTTGATACATGTATAATGATAAACTTTCTGGCGATGCATATTCCAACCATTGGTCAATAGTAATTCCATTACCTTTAGATTTAGAAATTTTTTCACCTTTTTCATCTAAAAACAGCTCATAAGCAAATCCAGATGGGTTTTTCTTTCCTAATAGATTTATTATCTTGGTAGATAAAATTGCACTTTCTATTAGATCTTTTCCATACATCTCAAAATCAATATCTAAAGCATACCATCTCATTGCCCAATCAACTTTCCATTGTAATTTACAATTTCCATCTAAAATACTGGCTTCTAATTTATTTCCTTTATTATCAAAAATAATTTTTGATTTTTCTTTATCAATTTCTATAACTGGTATTTCCAAAACATGTCCTGTCTCAGGGCAAATTGGTAAAAAAGGACTATAAGTCTGTTGTCGCTCTTTACCCAATGTGGGAATAATTATATTCATAATTCCTTCATAATTTTCTAAAATAATTTTTAAAGTTGGATTGAAATATCCACTTTTGTAAAGAGCCGTTGAGCTTTGAAAATTATAATTAAAATTAAAATTATTTAAGAATTTTTTTAGCATTTCATTATTATGCTCACCAAAACTTGCAAACATTTCAAAAGGATCTGGGACTTGAGTAAGTGGTTTATGAAGATTATCATTTAACAATTTTTGATTTGGAACATTGTCTGGCACTTTTCTTAAGCCATCCATATCATCAGAGAATGTTATTATTTCTGTAGGATACTCTGATAGTTGTTTTAGGGCATTTACCATCATTGAAGTTCTTGCGACTTCACCAAATGTTCCAATATGTGGTAGACCACTTGGACCATAGCCTGTTTGAAGTGTTATCTTTCCTTTTTTTTCTATAAAAGATTTTCTCTCTCGAAGCAGTTTTTTTGCTTCAACAAAAGGCCAAGCGCTAGTTTTGTCTAAATTTTCTTTTTTAATCATGAATTATGCTTCTAAAAATCTTAAATCAGTGATTTTACTAATTCTTATAGAGTTGAAATTTATTTACCATAAAATAATGTTCTTTCAAAATGTCAAATTATAAAACTGTTTTTTTTACTCTTGGAATTTTACAAATAATTCTTGGAGTATCCATGTTCATACCTATTATTGCTCAATTTACCTACTCTGAAATAGACTCATCATTTTTTGGAGCATCAATTGTTACTATAATTTTTGGAACTTTATTTTTTTTATCAAATTTAGATCATGACAAGAAATTAAATCTACAGCAGGCCTTTTTACTCACTGCTCTTTCTTGGTTAAGTATAGCCATTTTTGGATCTCTTCCTTTTATATTTTCAACGATCGAATTGTCTGTTACTGACGCTTTTTTTGAGAGCATGTCTGGGATAACAACCACTGGATCAACTATTATCTCTAATCTAGAATTTACTCCAAAAGGAATTTTATTATGGAGGGCTATTCTTCAGTGGCTAGGAGGCATTGGTATTATTGTTATGGCTATAACTTTAATGCCAATAATGAACGTTGGTGGAATGCAATTATTCAAAATTTCAAGCAATGACTCATCAGAAAAAATACTTCCAAAATCAAAAGAGATAGCTCTAAGATTAATTTATATTTACTCTGCTTTAACATTAACGTGTGCAGTAACTTATTGGTTATTTGGCATGAGTAAATTTGATAGTCTTACTCATTCAATGACCACAATAGCAACTGGTGGTTTTTCTAATTATAATCAATCTATTGGTTATTTTAATAGTATTCCAATCGAAATAGCTTCAATGATTTTCATTATTTTGGGAAGTTTGCCATTTATTGTGTACATCAAATTTATAAATGGAAATAAAAAAATATTTTTAACAGACATCCAAATTAAAACTTTTTTTAAAGTTATAATCTCAGCAATAATATTGCTAACTTTATATTTGCTGTTGAATAATTATGAAAATTTTAATTTAAGATCTGTTTTTTTCAATAGTATTTCTATACTGACAGGTACAGGTTATGTAAATTCTGAGTACGATAGTTGGGGTAGTTTTCCAATAACTTTATTTTTAGCGCTTATGTTTATTGGTGGATGTGCAGGATCAACTACATGTGGTATTAAAATTTTTAGAATACAAATTCTTTATTCATTCATTACCAATCAACTAAAAAAAATTATTTATCCAAAAGGTGTATTTGTTATTAAATATGATCAAAACTCAGTTGATGATAAATTCATTGCATCAATAATTTCTTTTATATATTTTTATTTTGTTATTTTTTTTGTACTTACCGCACTACTATCTTTAACGGGTCTTGATTTTATTACTGCAATTTCAGGAGCTGCTACATCAATTTCAAATGTAGGGCCTGGATTAGGTCCTATAATAGGTCCAAATGGAGATTTTTCATCCCTTCCTGACATGTCTAAATGGATCTTAACTGTTGGTATGATTTTAGGTAGACTAGAGTTATTTGCAATATTAGTATTATTTCTACCATCTTTTTGGAGAAGTTAAAAATGCTTGAAATAAAAAAACAATCTTTATCAGAAACTTTCTCCATCTATTTTGATAGAAGAATGTTAAGAATACTTTTACTCGGAGCTATTTCTGGTTTTCCATGGGTTTTAATAGGTAGCAGTTTAAGTTTGTGGCTTAAAGAAGAGGGTTTAAGTAGATCAACAATAGGATGGGCTGGATTAATATTTGGAGTATATGCATTTAATTATTTATGGGCTCCTTTAATAGATAGACTTCAAATTCCTTATCTAACCAAAAAACTAGGTCATAGACGTGGCTGGATAGTGTTAATGCAAACGGCAATATTATTATGCTTAGTTATTTGGAGCTTAATAAGCCCAACAGAAAATTTAGCATTGCTAATTACAGTTGGTTTAATAATAGCAATTGCATCAGCCACACAAGATATAACTGTAGATGCTCTAAGAATTGAACAGATTGGTGAAAACGAGGGAAAATCTATGGCTGCTGGCGCTGCTATGGCAGTTGTAGGTTGGTGGAGTGGATACAAGTTAGGTGGTGTAATTGCTTTATTTACAGCAGAGTTTTTTCAAAATATTGGAATAATAAATTATTGGCAATCAACATTTTTAATTTTGGGAGTTGTGGTGATCCTAATGAATATTGGGTTAATGTTTGTTCATGAAGTCCAATCAAATACAAGGAGAGATAATCAGAAAAAAAATGATGAATTAATTCAAAAGAAGCTTGGAAAACAAAATTTTATCACAAACATAGTTGCTTGGATTAGTGGAACACTCGGAGGTCCAATCATAAGCTTCTTTAAAAAAAATGGATTTTCAATTGCTTTAGGAATTTTGGGCTTTGTATTTTTATTTAAGATCGGTGAGGCTTTTCTGGGTCGAATGTCTATAGTTTTTTATAAAGAAATTGGTTTTTCAAAAGGAGATATTGCAATTTATTCAAAAACCTTAGGCTGGATAACAACGGTAATATTTACTTTGCTGGGTGGTCTTTTTGTAATTAGATCAGGAGTTTTAAAAGCAATGTTTCTTGCAGGTATACTAATGGCTGCAACCAATTTATTATTTACGGCACTAGCATGGAGTGGAAAGTCAGAATTGATGTTTGCTATTGCAGTTATTTTTGATGATATAGCAGCAGCTTTTGCAACCGTTGCCTTTGTGGCATTTATTTCATTATTAGTTGATAGAACATACACTGCAACTCAATATGCTTTATTAGCATCAATTGGAACAGCTGGAAGAACAACACTTGCATCATCCTCTGGAGCTTTAGTAGACTGGTTGAATGGAGACTGGGGTACATTTTTTATTTTAACAGCAATAATGGTAATCCCTTCTTTAATATTTTTATGGATCATCAAAGATAAACTAAAATTAAGTGAAAAATAATTATTTTTTTAAGAAACAATTTTCTAATATTTATAAAAAAGCTTCTAAAAATTCAGAAGTAACTTCTCAAATACTTTATGGAGAAGAATTTAATATTATATCAAGAAATAAAGAATGGATTAAAATTAGATCATTGTTTGATAACTATATTGGATATATTAAAAATAAAAATTATACACCAAAACATTATCCAAAATATAAAGTGCATTCTTTAAAAGCTGATGTTTTTAATAACCAAAATAAAAAAACAAATAATTTTTTACCATTTGGGTCAAAAATTGAGGAAATTAATAAAAAAAAAAACTACATACAATTTGAAAAAAACAAATGGATAAAAAAAAAGGATATAAAAAATTTAAGTCATAAAGAAAAAAATTATATTAAAGTATTAAAATTATTTTTAAATACGAAATATGTTTGGGGTGGAAAAACATTTAAAGGAATAGACTGTTCAGCATTACTTCAAATGTTTTACTATTATAATCAATCTTTTTATCCAAGAGATACAATTGATCAAATTAAGTTTTCAAAAAAAAAAGTTAAAAAAAAGATATTTAGCAAGGGTGACATTATTTTTTGGAAAGGACATGTTGCCTTATGTATAAATTCAAAAAAACTAATTCATGCATATGGGCCAGAAAAAAAAGTTTTAATCATGCCAATTTTAGAGACAATAAAAAGAATTGAAAAGACTGCAAAATTGGAAATAAAAAAAATATCTCTTATAAAATATTAGCTTCTACCAAAGTCGGGTTTACTCACGTCTTGTTTTAATTTAATAATTTTTGATCTTACTTTTTTAGTTTGAATTAATTTATTTAAAATTGATTTATTGTTTTTTGAATTAATATCTTTTTTAAATGAATTTAGGTTCTTTATAAATAAATCAATAGCTTTTGAGATATTTTGTTTATTATTAAAAAATATATCTCTCCACATGATTTCATTAGAGGCTGCTATTCTTGAAAAATCTCTAAGTCCACCTGCACTGTATTTAATCAAGTCATAATTTTGTATTTTTTCAAAATCTTGAGCTGATTTAACTAAATTGTATGCAATTAAATGCGGAAGATGACTAGTAATAGAAAATATTTTGTCATGTTTTTCAGCTGTCATAATAACTATTTTTGAACCCATCTTTTTCCAAAAATTACTTAACATTGTTAAATGTTTTTTCTTAGTATTTTTATCTTTAATTAAAACGCACCATTTATTTTCAAATATGTTGTGCTTTCCATTTTCAGGACCACTAACTTCTGACCCAGCAATTGGATGACCTTGTGTCCATGCTATATCTTTTCTTAAAAATTTTTTAATAATTTTAGAGGTTTCTATTTTTGAAGAACCAATATCAGTGATAATAGTTTTTTTAGACAAATGCTCATTCATCTTTAAAATAATATTTTTATACTCACTCATTGGAGTGCATAAAATAATTAAATCAGATTTCCTTACACCCTCCTCTAATTTTTTTACAATTATACCGGGTAATTTTAATTTTTTTATCTTGGAAATATTCGAAATAGATTTTTCGTAAATAAAAATTTTGTTAGTAATTTTTTTTTTTTGTATTCTTCTCAATATTGATGAGCCTAGCAAACCACATCCAACAATTAAAATATTTTTCATATTAATTTAATATATTTTTTACAGCATTCATAAATGCTAAATTTTCTTGTTTTGATCCAATGGTTAATCGTAATTTATTTCTAATATGATAACCGTCTTCTGTAGATCTTACAATAATTCCTCTTTGCTTTAATTTTTCATAAAGATATTTAGCTGTATGCTTACAATTTTTAAAATCTAGTAATAGAAAATTTGCTGAAATAGAATTTGAAAAAATTTGATATTGTTCAAGGTAAGTCTTGATTTTTTTAGCAAATAAAAAATTATGTTTTATTGATTGATCAATAAATTTTTTATCTTTTAGCGCCTCAGTTGCTGCCAATTGAGCAATATGACTTACATTGAATGGAGGTTTAATTATATTTAAAGCGTTTATAATCTTTTTTGACCCATAGCCCCACCCCACTCTTAATGAAGCTAAACCAAATATTTTAGAAAAAGTTCTTAAAATAAAAACATTATCCATGTTTTTAAATAATTCTAATCCTGATTTGTAATCTTCATTTTTCATGTATTCTGCATACGCATCATCAATTACCAATAAAATTCTTTTATTTAATTTTTTTCTAAGTTCTATTATTTCTTTTTTAGTTAAATAAGTTCCAGTAGGATTATTTGGATTGGCTACAAAAACTATTTTAGTATTTTTTGTTACTTTTTTAATTATCTCAGTAATTGAAACTTTAAAATTTATCTCTTTTGCAAATACCACTTTTGCACCAACAATATTTGCATAAATTCTGTACATTAAGAAGCTGTACTGAGGAACCACAACTTGATCTTTTGGTTTTAAAAATAATTGGCAAATCATTTGAATTACCTCATCAGATCCAGCTCCACAAATAATTTTTTCAAAATTACATTTATATTTTTTTGAAATTTCTTTTCTTAAAAGTTCAGATTTACCATCAGGATATCTTTCTAAATTTAGTTTTTGATTAGAGATTATTTTTGCTACACTAGGGCTCATCCCTAAAGCTGACTCATTGGCCGAAAGTTTAATAATTTTTTTCAATTTTTTAAACTTAGATTTTCCTGGCTTATAAGCCTCAATTTTAAATTTTTTAAATTTTGGAGTAGTCATTTTTATCTATAAAGAGACCACTTGGTCGACCAAATTGCGTCCATGTTGCAATCCATTCACCTTCTTCTACTTTAACTCCGAACTGATTTAATAACCAAAATGTTCTTCCAGTCATATTCATAAAATTCATATCTGGATTTGCTTTATATATTTTACCTTGATTCTCAATATGCCATTGAGAGTCATTTGGTAAATACCAATTCTCATCTAAACTACCAACCTTACCCAAGTCATGATGTAGTGCACAAAATACCAATTCTTCTTCAGTAAAATCTTTATTCCAAAAGCGAATTTTAAATTCAGGAGTGGGGTTTTCAGCGAACTTCTGCCAATAATCTTCTGGAACGATGCCTTCATTTAACATTTGATAATAGAGCTCTACTTTTGGGTAGGGTGTGCAGATCGAAAACTGCGCATAATCAGGCTTAAGTTTTTTTGCAAAGTCTACGGTGGCGAACATTTCTTCTTTAGTCTCATGAGGTATGCCGATCATCATGTAGGCGAAGAATCCCATGCCGACTTCGCGGGTCATCTTGCAGGCACGTTCCACTTTTTCCAAGGTCTGGCTCTTTTGAAGGTACTGTAAATATTTAGGTGTTGCAGACTCGATACCAAAATGGATGCGGTAGCAGCCGGCTTTTTTGAGCGCAGCCACTACTTCCGGATTGATGGTATCTACTCGGGCAGAAATTTTAAAATTTATTTTGAAATGTAAAAGCACCTTAGTTTTTACCGGCGTCAACACTATGTATTATTAGTTAACGCAAATAGGTAAGTGCGACCGAAT
>ENA-ORDA01003701-ORDA01003701.1-marine-metagenome-genome-assembly--contig:-NODE-3701-length-10513-cov-3.139517_pt1 | contig 10513 bp, 9 predicted proteins | sample MGYA00237778_ERZ508506 | MGnify/ENA primary metagenome ERZ508506 (study PRJEB26177, sample SAMN06267891) | marine metagenome | isolation source: Monterey Bay, California, USA | place: Pacific...
CATTCGCAACAAAAAAATAGGAAAAAAGTAAAATTTATTTTTATCTAATTAAGTTATTGAAATATAACGTTTATCGTCTTTTTAATCTTGCAATATTTAAGAAGTTTTGATCTTTATAGATAAATATTTTTTTAGATATTAAATTTTTATTCACCCCCTCTCTCCAATCATAATGAAAACCTATGTCGCCCTTTTTTGGGGGTGAAATTGTGAATCTTACATCATAATTATCATGTATTTTACCTGGCAATTTTAAGTTATTTGCATAGTGAAAGTTATCCGACATATTTAAATGTGGGGTAAGTTTGTAAACAGCCTTTTCTTGAGTTCTTTGGTTTATAATTTGTACCTCAATATTTAAATAAGGTATGAAACCTCCCTCCATTGATCCCCTGGGTCCATCAGAGGACCATGTAACCAAAGCCTCTATATGAATATCCGAGTCTTTTTCTTCTAAATGAAATTCTTTTGGTTCAATATCATCTTTAATCGCAGCTTCGAAAACTAAATTAATACCTGGTGAAATCTTCTCTTCGCCAATAACCATCTCATTCGCTTTAGCAAGAGTACCTAAGACAATTATTACAAAGAAAATTAAAATTCTTAATAAATAGTAACTGATATCATTTTTCTTCTTCAATTTTTCCATTCTTAAGCCTTATTATTCTATCAGACATAGATAATGCATCTTCTATATTATGAGTAACCAAAATACATGTTGTCTTATTTTTTTTTATTATTTTTTTTGTCTCCTCTCTTAATTCCTTCTTTAAATCATCATCAAGAGATCCAAATGGTTCATCCATTAGTAAAATTTTAGGATTAGGCGATATCGACCTTGCAATAGCAACCCTTTGCTGCTCTCCTCCAGATAAATTATTGGGATAAGAGTTTGCATATTGATCAACCTTAAAAAGTTTTAAAAATTCTAACGCTTTATTTTTTCGACTATCATTATCTCCACGAATACCAAATTTTACATTATTTAAGATCGACAAATGAGGAAAAAGCACTTTTTCTTGAAGAACTAAGCCTAAACCTCGTTTGTTTGGCGGAATATAAACTTTTGAACTTGATACAGTTTTCTTATAAATTTTTATTTGCCCTTGATATAACTTCTCTAAACCAGAAATTAGCCTTAAAAGAGTTGTTTTACCGCAACCAGAAGGTCCTAATATTGATAAAATTTCTCCTTCAAAAATATTTAGATCAATACCATTAAGTATTAAATTATTATGGTTATATGCATATTTTAAGCTCGAAACTTTCAAGCTAGATATTCTTGACATGAACCTACCCTAAGTAATCAAGTTTAAATATAACTTGATTGATAATTACAATTGAAAGAAATTATAAACTTTTCTATCATATTATTGTATTGATCATTATTAATTAATAGACTAAATATTTATCATATTAAGAATGATTATCAATATCAAATAATTAGGAGACTTTCCATGAATGAGTTTATTATTACTTTTAGAGAGTGCCTAGAGGCATCTTTAATTATCGGTATAATTTATACGGTACTAGATAAAAATAACCTACATCAGGAAAAAAAAATTCTTTGGTACGGGGTTTTGGCCTCTCTTGCTGCAAGTATAATTGTAGGTATAGGACTTGCATCAATTAACGATGTTGTAGGAAATACCTCTTTTGAAAAATTATTTGAAGCAATATTTATGTATATAACTGCAGGTATTTTATTCTACGTTATCTTTTGGCTAGCAAGACATGTAAGTGATAGAAAAGAAATAGAAAGTTCAGTTAAAACAGCTGTTGCGGGATCTAGTTTGGCTTTATTTTTATTAGTATTTTTTGCCATTCTTAGAGAAGGGTTTGAAACTGCTTTATTTCTAATTGCCAGCCTTACTAATACAGGAACATTTTCATACTTTGGATTTTCTATTGGAATATTTTTTGCTATTTTAATAGGCTATCTTGTTGTTATTCAGGGGAGAAAAGTTGATCTTAGATCATTCTTTAAAGCAACAACATTACTTCTTGTTTTCTTTGCCTCTGGAATGGTTGCTTATGGAACTCACGAAGGAGAGTCTTACTTGGTAAAGAGTGGTCAATTAGAGAAATCTAGTATTGTAAGAGTCTGGGATATTCATCCGCCCTTAAAGACTTTAAAACCAGATACAAATGAAATATTTTATTCATACAGCACATCGGACGATAAATATTATCATATAATTCACGATAAAGGATCTATAGGTGTCTTTCTAAAAGGTTTCTTTGGTTATAATAGTAATCCCAACTGGGTTGAGTTTATGTTATGGGTATTATCATTATTATTTGGACTTAGAATGTGGTCCACTTTTTATAATGTAGGAAGAAAAAATACTTAATATAACTTTATTAAAATAGCTCTTTGAAAATCAAAAATATTCTAATTAAAGTTAATAATAATTCTCTTTTAAAAGTTATTTTTATCGTCTAATTTTGATTTAGATCATTGAGAAGGTTTCTTGGAAAAAATACTGTCATATAAAGCATTAGTTGATGATACTGGTAAGCGTATAGATCAATTTTTAGCCAGTAAGGAACAAGATATTAGCAGAACAAGAATAAAGAGCCTTATACTTGAGGGGGCTTTAAAACTAGACAATCAAGTAATTAACGACCCTTCTTATAAGATAAAAGAAAATGATATTTATACACTTTTTATTCCAGAGGCAAAGGATCCAACTCCAAAGGGAGAAGATATTAAATTAAAAATTATTTTTGAAGATGAAAGCATAATAGTCATTGATAAACCAAAGGGGTTGGTCGTTCACCCTGCCCCAGGAAACCAAAGTCAGACACTTGTAAATGCTCTAATTAATCACTGTGGAACAAGCTTATCGGGTATAGGTGGTGAAAAAAGACCGGGAATAGTCCATCGCTTAGATAAGGACACAAGCGGTTTAATTGTTGTCGCTAAAAATGATAAATCTCATAATGGATTATCAGAACAATTTAAAAATCATGGTAAGGATGGAAGATTAATTAGATCTTATAAAGCTATTGTATGGGGTGTACCAAGATTTTCTTCTGGTAAAATTTCAACTCTTCTAGGAAGGTCAGCTAAAAATAGAAAAAAAATTACAGTCTATGATGATGAGAAACCAGGAAGAAAATTAGCTATTACTCATTGGAAAATTATAAAAAAAGATAGCGTTAATAATATTTCTTTAATTGAATGCAAATTAGAAACGGGGAGAACTCATCAGATACGGGTTCATTTAGATCATCTATCGCACCCTGTAATAGGCGACCCCTTGTATGGACAGGGATATAAAACAAGAATAGAAAAACTAGATGATAAAATGAAGAAATTAGTAAAAAATCTTAATAATAAACAAGCCTTACATGCAGAGCAGTTAGGGTTTGAACATCCAATTTCAAAAGAAAACCATATATTTCAATCAGATCCACCCAAAGAAATGCTAGATATAATAAAATTAATATAAAGCTCCCCCTTTACACATACGTCAAACATAACCATATAATAACTATTAAATTAAAGGAAAAAATATGAATCTTCCTGTTTTATCAGGTGATATTGGATTAAAAAATTACCTTGAAGAAATAAAGAAATTTCCGATGCTTAGTGCGGAAGAAGAGTATACGCTGGCTAATCGTTGGCAGGTTCATAAAGATACTAATGCTGCGCATCAATTAGTAACAAGTCACCTTAGGTTAGTTGCAAAAATTGCGATGGGCTATAAAGGTTATGGCCTTCCCATAACTGATATTATTTCAGAGGGCAATATCGGATTAATGCAGGCAGCACAGAAATTTGATCCTGAAAAAGGCTTTAGGTTAACAACTTATGCGATGTGGTGGATAAAGGCAGCAATGCAAGAATATATTCTCAGGTCATGGTCTTTAGTAAAAATAGGAACAACAGCAGTTCAAAAAAAGTTATTTTTTAACCTTAGAAGTGCAAAAAATAGAATACAAGCTTACGAAGAGGGTGATTTAAAGCAAGAAAATTTAGAAAAAATATCTAATCAACTTAATGTTCCCGAAAAAGAAGTTATTAATATGAATAGAAGACTATCCGGAGGTGATCCTTCCTTAAATGCCTCTATAAAGACAGATGGTGAACAAACAGGAGAATGGCAAGACTGGCTTGAATCTGACGAGCCAAATCAAGAAGAAACTTATTCTGAAAAAGAGGAAGAAAACCTGAGGAAAGAGATGATTAATGAGTCTCTCCAGGTATTAAATGAGAGAGAGCTGGACATTATTCAAACTAGAAAGCTAAGTGATACACCAACAACTCTTGAAGACCTGAGTGAAAAATACAATATTAGTAGAGAAAGAATCCGACAAATAGAGGTTAGAGCCTTAGAAAAAGTAAAAGAAGCACTCGAACAAAGTATGAGTGAAAGGAACATTATTGATATTTAAATATCATTTATCAAAAACCACAATTCATCCAATATTCCAAATAAATCATCGAAGAAGTTATCTTTTGTTTTTGAAAGTCTAGTATATTTTTTATCGAAATCAGCATGGCCATATGCGGAGTACTCCCAATCAATGATTCTCAATCCATTATTTGTTTTTATTATATTTAAAGAGGATAAATCATGGTGGCACAGAACTGGTTTCCAGTCTTGATTCTGAAAGTCTTCTAGGTAAGGGTAAAAATTATCTAATTTCTTTAATAATCTCAAATCTATATGAGAGTTTTTAGAAATAAATATTTCATATTTTTTAAAATGTTCTAAGTAATTAAACTTAGGAATATTGATTTTTATTTTCTGATATTTATCAATCATATCATTTAAATACTTATTATCTTGGCAAGAGATTTTATCTAATGATAAAGGCGTTCCTTTAATAAATTCAGTAATCAAAAAATTATATTCTTGATCACAATAAACAACTTTAGGTCCAATAGATTTATCTTTAATAGAATTAAGTATTTTTAATTCTCTCTGACGGTCAATATTGTAGTTATGAGATTTTTTTGAATTTAAACGTAAAACATATTTTTTTAAATCATCCTCAATTAAAAAACTTTGATTTGTTTTCCCAGAGGTTAATTTCTTAAATTTAATATTTCTCATATCAAGCCCAAAATCAGGGCAATCGTTTAAAATTTCTTTAATATAATTATAGCTGTTCATAATAAGATTTACGCCACTCAAAATAACCTAAAATAGAAATTACTTGATAACTCAATAACAATAAAACAGTTAAATAAAGCTCTCTATCTAAATTAAGAAAAATACCAACACTATTAATAACAATCCAATAAAGCCAATTTGATAATATCTTTTGAGTAACCATATAGGTTGTTATTACAGACGCCCATGTCGTAAAAGAGTCTAAGTATGGCCTAACTGCATCTGAATGACTTAAAAAGTAACCTGAAGAAAAAGATAGAAGAATAATTAATGATATTATTAATATATGCTTATTAACTGACCATATTGTTATTGATTTGTGCTTTTCTTTACTTCCATTTCGCCACTGTCGCCAACCATAAACAGCCATTCCTAAATAATAAAAATTTAAGAGGGACTCCATGTAAAGCGAAACATCCCAATATAAAAAAATATAAATACTTGTACTAAAAAATGCTGCATACCAACATGCAATATTTTGTTCCATTGCTAAATAAAGGTAGGATAATGCAAATATGACTGCTAATATTTCAAAAAAAATCATCATAAAACTTTTATCCTAAAAACTCACCTTTCCATTAACTCCTATAACTCTTGGTGCAGCATATTGATTATACGACTCGGTAATATAAAATTTTCTTGGATCATTCCCAAAACTTCCAAAACCCCTAGTTTGATAATCCTCATTAGTTAAGTTTTTACCAAATAAATTTATCTCCCACCTATCTAGCTTATATCCAATAAGAAAATTTAAAAGAGTGTAACTGTCTGATTTGGAGCTATGCCTATCGGAGAAATAAAATTCATCTTTTGATTCAATATTAAAATTAATAAATATATTTTCATTGAAATTATACTTAATTAAAAAATTAAATTGATAATTTGGAGCATGTGATTGATCTCTTCCAGATAAATCAAAAGAAATTCCATTCACTGGATCTGCATTAATATGTGAATAACTTAGAAAATTTTTAAGTTCAGTTTCAAGTATACCTAAAGAAGAAGATACCTCTAATTTATTATTAATCATCCATAAAAGTTCCAATTCAAATCCATAGTTAGTTCCTGAAGCTGCATTTCCTATATAGTCAGTAAAAGTACATGGACATTCACCTCCCTCAATACCGCTTTTAATTGAGGTCACAAGGCTTTGTTTTGTCTGGACATCATTTCTATCTTGATAAAAAAGCGATGCCTGTAAAAATAGAGTTTCATCAAGCAATCTAGTTTTTATACCTGCTTCATAATTCCACATTGTTTCAGATTTATAATTCAGATTTTCTTGATTAATTTTGCCGTCTATATTAATTCCACCAGGTTTATAACCTCTAGAAATTAAACCATAAACCATTGTTGTTTCATCAATTTTATTTTGTATAGAGAGCTTTCCACCCCAGAAATTTTCAGAATTGGAGTATTGATTATTAAATAAGCAACTTTCAGGTCTTGGATATATCGCAATACAAAAAAACCCTTCAGGGGCTGGTCCATTATTATCTATATAATCAGCTTTTCTTTTTTCGAACCTCAAGCCACCGATAATTTTAACTTCCGTAGTAATATTGCTATCAAATTGACCATAAATAGCTGAATTTTCTGTATCAAATGAACTCTTAAAATTATTCTCAAGATAAGTATACTCTCTAAGTAAATTAATATCCTGACCTCTATTATAAACACCTACAACCCAAGGAAAATTTTCTGAACCAGAAACATATCGAATATCTAAAGTATGATTTTTATTATCTCTTTCAAAACTATCAAAAGAAGAATACCACCAGTCAAAACCATGTATAGAAAAATCACATGGCGTATTATTACAGATACCGGTATTACTCCAATCTTCATCATATGCATAGCTTAAGTCAGATTCTGCATAGCTCACTAAAATTTCAAGACGATTATTACTTTTAAGGTCTCTTTCTATTTTTAATGAAGAAGCGGAAGTCTTTTGTCTATCATGACCTGGATTATCTGAATAAGTAACCCTAGTATTATCAAGACTAAAAGCATCATAACCATTATCAATATCTCCATAAAAAATATTCAATATTAGATTAATATTATTCAAATTTTTAGTGAATTTTGCTTTTGCTATTGTTTGATCTAAATTATTAGTATCATCTTTATTCAAAAAGATATTCTTAACATAGCCATTACTTTTAGAATTTTTAATACCAACTCTATATCCAATTTGACCTTCAGAAGTCCCACTTAAAACTGCGCTTATATTCCTTCCACCATATTCTGAAATTAACGCCTCTATTTGAGAATAAAAATCTTTTGTAGGATTATAGCTTACCATATTAACCAAGCCTGCAAGAGCATTTGCTCCATATAATGTTCCTTGAGGACCTCTTAATATTTCAACTTGTTTAATATCAAAAGTTGATGCCCCTAGAGCAATACCAGTAAAATCTATACCATCAATAATAACGCCAACAGAATAGTTAACTGGTTCAGTAAACTCACTTCTTTCACCAATACCTCTAATTTGGTAAAATTTTCCCCTTGATGCACCAGTTGAATAGTTTACGTTTGGCGTCATAAACAATAAATCTTCTAAATGATTAGCATTCCTTTGATTGATATCATCAGAGCTTAATACAGAAACACTCATAGGGAGGTTAAATGGGTTATCATGATTAAATTCAGCAGTTACAACTATCTCGTCTATTGCTTTGTAAGGTTGAGTTTCATCAGCCAAAACATCAAAATAATTTAAAAATAAAAGGAAAGTAAACAAAAAATATTTCATTAAAAAAACTCCTACTAAATTAATAAGCAGAAACGATTATTGATGAGGCGGTAGAGAAAAAATCCATTCCTACGCCGGCATTAACCGGATCAGGTTCAAAGGGACAGGTAATTTCCATCTCAGCCTTAAGGCACCCCTTGGACAAAGAGATTGTTACAACTATTCAAAAAAACTTACAAGTAATTTTTAATCTTCAAAAGGGTCTTTAACCAGAATGGTATCTTCTCTTTCCGGACTAGTGGATAGAAGTGACACTGAACATCCAATAAGTTCTTCTAGTCTTTTTACATACTTTATTGCTTCGGCAGGAAGGTCGTTCCAGCTTCTTGCTCCATAAGTTGAGTCGCTCCAACCCTTTACATCTTCATATATTGGCACAACTTTAAATTGGTCCTCTGAAGCAATAGGAAGGTAATCTATTCTCTCTCCATTCAACTCATAACTGGTACATATTTTTATGGTTTCGAAACCATCAAGAACATCAAGCTTTGTCAGAGCAATTCCATCTATTCCACCAACTTCTATAGCGTGCCTTACCATTACAGCATCAATCCATCCACACCTTCTTTTTCTTCCGGTGTTTGTCCCAAACTCATGTCCTTTTTTCCCTAACTCTTCACCAATCTCGTTTTCTTGTTCTGTAGGAAAAGGCCCTTCACCAACTCTAGTTGTATAAGCTTTAGTTATTCCTAAAACAAAGTTTAAAGCCTTTATGTTTTGCCCAACCCCAGAAAGTGCTGTTGGAGAAATTGTGTTAGACGATGTTACAAAAGGGTATGTTCCATGATCAATATCAAGCATTACCCCTTGAGCACCCTCAAACAAAATTCTTTTTCCTGCCTTTCTAGCATCTGATAAAATAGATGAAACTCTTGCTTTATAGGGAAGAATTTGATCAGAAATTGCTATCAACTCATCAAGAACATTTTTAGGATTAAGTTCCTCATAACCCATTCCTCTCAAAATAATATTGTGATGATCAACTAATCTTTTAACTTTATCTGATAAAGTTTCTTTATTTGCAAGATCAGCCAGTCGAATAGACCTTCGCCCTACTTTATCTTCGTAAGCTGGTCCTATACCTCTTTTGGTTGTTCCAATTTTAACATTTTCATTACTACCTTCTCTCAAAGAATCAAGACTCTGATGGAGCGGTAAAATTAATGTTGCATTTTCTGCTATTTTTAAGCTGTCTGGTGTCACCTTTATTCCTAGATCTGTAATATACTTAATTTCTTTAGATAAAGCCCACGGATCAATAACAACTCCATTTCCTATTACTGAAAGTTTACCGCCCCTTACTATTCCTGATGGTAATAAGGCTAATTTATAGGTTACACCATCAATAACTAATGTATGACCAGCGTTATGACCTCCTTGGAACCTAACTACAACATCAGATCTATTGGAAAGCCAGTCAACTATCTTTCCCTTTCCTTCGTCACCCCATTGTGAGCCGATAACAGCAACATTAGCCATTTTTATTTACCTTATTAAATAATATTAAAGTTTAGACTTTTAACTTGAACTACAGAATCAAGTTTTTCAACTTCTTTTATGACATTTTCATTCACAGCCTTATCAACTCCTATTAGAGCCATTGCATCCTTTAAAGGACCCGTTCTTCCAAGATTAAAGCTTGCTATATTAATTTTTTCATCACCTAGAATATTACCTAAACTACCAATTAAACCAGGTACATCTTTATTTGTTACATAAAGCATATTTGGCATAAGGCCGGCCTCTAAATTAATACCATTAATTTGAACAATCCTAGGTTGGCCATCAGAAAAAATAGTTCCTCCAATTGAGAATTTTTCTTTTTTAGAGACTAGGTTTATTCGAATATAACTTTCATAGGCGCTATGTTCATCTTTTTTTGTTTCAGTAATCGCAATACCTTTATCGCGAGCAATGGTTGGTGCGCTTACCATATTTATATCAGGTAAAGTTGAGCTAAGTACTCCTGCTACGGCCGCAGACGTTATTGGCGCACAATTATAATCTGAAACATCACCAACATAATCAATTGCTATCTCATCAAAGTTTAAAGGCATTAATTGACCGGCAAATAACCCTAATTGTTCAGATACTTTTACAAAAGGTTTTAAAATAGGAGCTTCGCTAGCTGAAATTGATGGCATATTAATCGCATTAGAAACTGCTCCAGTTAATAAAAAATCGGACATTTGATCAGCCACTTGTAAAGCAACATTCTCTTGAGCCTCTAATGTAGATGCCCCTAAGTGCGGCGTACATATAACATTCTCCATTCCAAAAAAAATACTTTCTTTTGCTGGTTCAACCTCATACACATCAACAGCAGCCCCGGCTACCTTGCCTGAATCCAAGCTATCTTTTAAATCCTTTTCGTTAATAAGACCCCCTCTTGCACAATTAATTATAAAAACACCGTCTCTACAATCCTTAAGGGACTTGCTATTAATAATATTTGCAGTTTGGTCAGTTAAAGGAACATGAAGTGTAATTATATCACTTAAATTCAATAATTCATCTAATTCAACTTTCTTGACTTTTATTTCCAAAGCTTTTTCTTCAGTTAAAAATGGGTCATAAGCAATAACCTTCATCTTCAGACCTAAAGCGCGATCAGCTACAATTGAAC
>ENA-ORDA01003703-ORDA01003703.1-marine-metagenome-genome-assembly--contig:-NODE-3703-length-10511-cov-4.976232_pt1 | contig 10511 bp, 10 predicted proteins | sample MGYA00237778_ERZ508506 | MGnify/ENA primary metagenome ERZ508506 (study PRJEB26177, sample SAMN06267891) | marine metagenome | isolation source: Monterey Bay, California, USA | place: Pacific...
CATGTTGTAGCTAGAGAATATGAGACCAAATATAATGGAGGCAAATGCTCCTTTAGAGTTTCCTGCTTTCCAAATAAAAGCCAAAACCAAAGGCACAAAGGCTCCGGTGGCTAAAAAGTCTGACCCTATCCAAGCAATGCGCAATATAGAGCGTATTTCTAAACTAATTAGTAAGCCCAAAAAGGCAATAAATACGGTGACTAGTTTGCCTATACGCACCATTTGCTTATTGGTGGCAGATGGGTTTATTTTGCTTTTATAAATATCTACACTAAGCACCAAAGCCCCTGTATTTATCATAGAATCCATGGTAGACATAATTGCAGAACACAGGCCAACAAAAATAAAGGCAGCCAAGCCAACAGGCATAAATTTAACAATCATGGCTGGCACAATGCCTCCTTCTGGTACAGATTCAAAAATACCCAAACTTAACACCCCTGTTAAAGTAACAATAAGGTACAATGGAATAAATACAAAGAAAGCTAAAGACATCATTTTTTTTGCATCATTGGGTTTCTTAGTTGCAGAAATTCTTTGCCAAATATTGGCTTGTATCATCCAAGAACAGCCAAAGGTTATAATAAAAACTAGGTTGTTTGAAATGTTATGAAAAAAGGAAAAGAATGCTGGTTTGTTTTGTTCTAAAGCAATTTCTTGTACTTTTTCAAAACCACCAGAATGTTGGTAAGCAACTATAAAAAGAACTACAACAGCTATAAGTAAAAATACAAACTGAATAATATCTGTAATAACCACTCCTTTAAAACCTCCAAAGAAGGAATATAATAACACAATACTAGTGCCTACAAGAGCTGCTATTTTATAATCAATATCAAAAAAAGATTGAAAGAAATTACCAATTACAACCGCTTGGGTAGCTACTCCTAAAATCATAAAAATTAAGATGAGTAACGAAAGTAAAAAAGCTACTTTTTTATTGTAGCGAGCTTCCATAAGTTGTGGCTGGGTAATAGTACCAATTTTTCTAATGGCTTTAGAAAAAAGGTACATTAAAAAGGTAGAAAAAAGTACAGGCATGCCATAAATCCAAAAAGAACTGATTCCTTGGTTAAAACCATGATCTACCAAATCTATGGCAGAACCACCTCCCCACCATGAAGCAATAAAGGTAATAGACAAGGCCCAAAAAGGTAGTTGCCGGCCTGCTAAAAAATAGTCTTCTGCAGAAGTACTTTTTTTTGCTCTGAGAACAACCACCATAATACCAACAAAATAAAGTGCTAATAAAATTGAAGAAAAATACTGAAGTTGTGTCATGAGTTTTTGTTAGGAAAATAAAAACTCAAAGCTAAGAATTAAAAGCAAGCAATGAAGTGATTTAAAATGAAATAAGGAACCTCGTAAATTTACAAAAATTTAATTTTTAATAAGTAGTGAAACTAGAAATGGTATGTATTTGATTGGTAATAGCATATTTTACTAAACCAACTATATTTTTAGCACCAACCTTAAGAAGCATTCTTTGTCTATGACCATCTACAGTTCTTTTACTAATAGAAAGCTTAACGGCTACTTCTTGGGTAGTTTTTTCATTGCATATTAATTTTAAGACTTCAATTTCTCTTCTAGATAATTTTTCTTTATAGTCAAGCAATTGGTTGTAATTTTTCTGGTTCATAGAGAGTATTTATTATTAAGTATAATCTAAAACCAATTTTTTTAAAATAACTGGTGTTTTGAATTCAACAAAACAAAAAATATTTTTCATAAAAATAGGCTAATGGTCTAGTATTGTCAATACCCGTAAGCAGGGGTTTTTACACTCCCAAATTATAGTGATTAAATAGCATAATGATATAACTACATATAGGTCTGTAAAAATTAAATCAAGAGCTTTTAATTAATTATAGTACTATGTTTTGCATACTACTATCTTTTGCCTTATATTTGACCCGAAAATGATTTAAATTATAGCGTACATGAAAATAGAAAACACAAAAGCACAGATGCGTAAAGGAGTATTAGAGTACTGCATCTTATCTATTTTACAACATGGTGATGCCTATACTTCTGAAATTATCTCTACCTTAAAAAGTGCAGAAATGATTGTAGTAGAAGGCACTATATACCCCTTATTAACAAGATTAAAAAATTCAGGACTATTGTCTTATCGTTGGGAAGAGTCTACCTCTGGCCCGCCAAGAAAATATTATGTTCTCACAGAAAGTGGCAAACTCTTTTTAAAAGAATTAGATACAACATGGAGTAATTTAAAGACAGCTGTAAACCAAATAACAAGCAAAAAATAAAAAAAACCGATGAATAAGACTATTAATATAAATTTAGGAGGCTATTTTTTTCATATAGATGAGACTGCTTATCAAAAATTAAGAAGATATCTAGATGCAATTTCTAAATCACTTAGCGATGATCCTCAAGGAAAAAACGAAATTATTGCAGATATAGAGGCTCGCATTAGTGAATTATTATCCGAAAAAATTACAGATGCTCGCCAAGTAGTTAATGAACAAGACATTAGCAATATCATTAAAATAATGGGAGAGCCAGAAGATTATGAAGAGAATGAAACTGGGTATACAGACAACTCATCTAGCTACCAAAGAAAAAAAACCAGCAATAGAAAATTATTTAGAGATGGAGATGATAAATTCTTAGGGGGTGTAGCTGCAGGTGTTGGCCATTATTTAGGAATTGATGCTATTTGGTTGCGATTGCTTCTAATTGCCTTGTTTTTTAGCGCTGGATTTGGGTTTTTAATCTATATTATTTTATGGGTCTTATTACCTGAGGCAACCACAACAGCAGAGAAACTAGAAATGGAAGGTGAACATGTAACTATAGATAATATTGAAAAAAAAATTCGTGAAGAATTTAGTGCTATCAAAGAAACCCTTGAAGACGGTGCCAATAATGTAAAAAAAAAAGTAGCAGATGGTTTTCAAAAAAATGGTAAGAAAGCAACTTCTGGCTTACAAGAGCTGATAGGTGTTATAGGGACTATTGTTAGTGTATTGTTTAATATGATAGGAAAATTTATTGGGGTTATTATCATTATTTTCTCTGCGATAATACTGGTTTTACTATTCTTAGCAATATTCTCTTTAGGAAGTTTTGAATTACTAGGATATGGTGAAGATTTTATAAACCTTCCAAACTTTATGTTTGATTCACTCATACCCTACTGGGTATTGGCTATTGCCTTGTTTGTATTAATAGGGTTTCCATTCTTAATTCTATTTGTGTTAGGGCTTAGAATTATTTCTAGCAACATAAAAAAGCTTGGTAAGACTGTCTCTTTATCATTGTTAGGAATTTGGATTATTGCGCTGCTAACATTGCTGTTTACAGGAATAGAATTAGGAACATCTAGTGCTTATAATGGCACTAAAATAAGTGCTTCAGAGCTTGTTATTAAACCAACAGATACCTTGCATTTAAAAATGATAAATGATGATATGCTATTTTTTCAAGAAACCTTAACAAGAAGTTCTAAACGAGTGTTTGTGTCTGATAATAAATTAGAAAAAATCTATTCAACAAATATAAAAGTAGCTGTAGAAAAAAGTAATTCTGAAACTAGTTCTATAAAAATTAGAAAAGTTTCTGAAGGAAGAAATAAAACCAAAGCAACAGAAAATGCAACAGGAATAGACTACAAATATGAAGAAGTACAAAACACCCTTCAATTAAATGGGTTTTTCTTATCTCATTTAACCTATAGATTTAGTGATGAAGTAGTATATGCTACTATATATATTCCTGAGAATAGCACTGTGTTTTTAGACAAAACTACTCAAAGCTTCTTATACAATATAGCTAGTATAGACAGTATGTACGATACAGATATGGTTGGTCATTATTTTAAAATGACAGACAAAGGATTAGATTGTACAGATTGCATAGAAAAGCCAATAATCTAAAAAAGATACTATTCTAAAAAACAACTCATCCAAGAAAAATAACAATTGAGTATTTTATATTCTAAAAAACATACTTAAAATTAGACATTTGTAAAAAATAAACATCATGAAAAAAACAATCAGAAAAGTAGCAGCTGTACTATTCTTAACCACACTTACTTCTTGTGGCGTAGATATGCTAAATAGAATAGAAGGAAACAACAATGTAACCTCTATTAAAAGAGACATCAATGCAGATTTCACCAAAGTAAGAGTGAGTACTGGTCTAGAATTATTCATACAACAAGGAAGTGAAATTTCATTAACTGTAGAAGCAGATGAAAATTTACATGATATTATTATTACAGAGGTTGTTGATGGAAAATTAAAAATTTACACAGAGAAAAATATTTGGAAATCAACCGCTAAAAAAGTGTATCTAACCGTAAATACCATAGAAGAACTCACCGCTTCTAGTGGAAGTATTGTTGTTTCTGAAAGTGTTTTAAAAGCTACCAATTTAGATGTTAGCTCTAGTAGTGGTGCTAATTTAACTATAGAAGTTGCAGCTACCAATCTTACTTCTAGTACTAGTAGCGGATCTAGTTCACAAATAGAAGCAAATACCACCAGTGTAATTTCAACATCTAGTAGTGGCTCTAGCTTAAACCTCTCTGGAGAAACAACTTCGCATGAAACAAGTGCATCAAGTGGTAGTTCTATAACTGCCTATAAATTAGTCTGTAAAGATGTTATTGCAAAAGTAAGTAGCGGTGCTAGTATAAGCGTATATGCATCTTCGTCTATAGATGGAAAAGCTAGTAGCGGAGGAGGTATTTCCTTTGAAGGAAATCCTGAAAAAATAACTAAAAATACCTCATCTGGTGGAAGAGTTTCTCCAAGATAAAGAATTCTATGAAAAGGGAAAATAGTAGTTGGTTTTGTTAGTAAATTAAATTACTTCAATAAGAGCTGTTTGAAATACATCAGCTCTTATTTTTTTTTCAAATGTTCTTCTATATCAGCCAGATGATGCTCTAATGCCTCTGATGAAATTTGTATTTCTCTAATTAATAAAGCTAAAGAAATAAGCAACAACAGCAACGCAATACCAAACAACCAAACAGCTATAATTTTATATTCTATATAAATTAAAAACATGGTTAGCACACATAACAATAAGCTTCCAATTCCAAAAATTTGCATCCAACGAGTTAACGTGAGCCTAAGTTTTAAATTTTTGATCTGTCTTAATAAAGATTCGTCTTTTTTATCTAAATACACATCGTGTAAATTTCTAATTACTGCTGAATAGGCTAAAAATCTATTAGTATATGCCAACATAATTAAAGAAATTGCTGAAAATAATAAGGCTGGTGTGGTTAATGTTAATGTTTCCATAAGAGCACAAAATTAAATATTTTCAATACTTTTAGGGCATGAAATCATTTATTATTTTTTTTACAGTATTAATTAGTTCTCAAATTAGCAGTCAAACACTCCCAAAGGGCTTTTCTTATGTATCTGAAATTGATGCAACAATTAAGAAGGAGTTAAGATATGCTACTTCAAATAATTTTATAGGGAAACCTATAGATGGCTATTTAAAAGATAGCCTTATTATCTCAACACCTGCAGCCAAGGCTCTAAAAAAAATTCAAACTAAATTGATGCTTTCTGGTTTGAGTCTTAAAATTTTTGATGCCTATAGGCCTCAACAAGCTGTAGATCATTTTGTTAGATGGGCCAAAGTAATGAATGACACCTTAATGAAGCAGTTATATTATCCAGATGTTCAAAAATCGGAGCTATTTACACTAGGTTTTATTGCATCTAAATCTGGCCATACAAGAGGCAGTACGGTAGATCTTAGTATTGTTGATGTAAAAACAAACAAAGAAGTAGACATGGGTAGTTCTTATGATTTTTTTGGTGAAAAATCTCATCCATTTTATAAAAAAATTACTGAAGCTCAAATGAAAAATAGGATGTTACTTAGAACTATTATGATTAAAAATGGTTTTATACCCTATGATAATGAATGGTGGCACTTTACACTAAAAGATGAACCTTATCCAACTACTTACTTTAATTTTCTAATTGAATAAGTAACTTTTAACAAAATCTAAACGACTTACTATCATATCGGCATTATATTTGTACAGAATAAGATAAAACTACCAGTTGTTTTGAAGTCATTTAAAAATATCCTTTTTTACGTCTCTTTGCTCGTTAGCTTCCATGTATCTAGTCAAATAGATACCATTGCAGATTCTAATAAAAAAAATAGTGGAAAGAAAGTTATTCTTGCGGTTCCATCTAAAAAAATAAAAAAACCAATTTCTTTAGAAATTGGAAATAATGATGGATTTAAAAAAGCATTTGACAATAAAAATAAGCAAGACGCAAAAAAGAAAAAAGAAGACGATTTAAATAACAAAGGAATTCTTTCAGCAGCAAAAATGTCTGAAGAACGTTTTTTAAAGTCTTGGAAAAGAATAAATGCTCCCTTTCCTAAGATAGATCAAGATCTGGGAAGCTTTAGAACTCAATCTGAATCTGTACGAATTATTTGTAGAGATTTTCAATATCCAGATGGAGATAGAGTAACTATTACCATTAATGACATTCCTGTTATAAGAAACATCACCCTACAAGGTTCTTATCAAAGTTTTGATCTTCCATTACAGGTAGGAATTAATAAAATTGCCTTTATTGCATTAAACCAAGGAACTTCTGGCCCAAACACAGCTGGTTTTAAAGTTTTTGATGACTCTGGAAACCTTATTTCATCTAACGAATGGAATCTTGCTACTGGCGCTAAAGCCACTGTCATCATAGCAAAAGATAAATAAATACACCAAACGAAAACGTTGTAATTAATTTAATTACTACTACTTTTTTTATTCTACTTAATTCATTTATTTTTGTAATAAGAATCCTCCAATTTAGTAGGATCCCTAATTTGAAAACAAACAACAAAAAAGAATGAAAAAAGTTACCAAGCAGACCTATATTAATTGGTATAAAGACATGTTATTTTGGAGAAAATTTGAAGATAAATTAGCTTCTGTCTATATCCAACAAAAAGTAAGAGGTTTCCTACATTTATACAATGGTCAAGAAGCTGTTTTAGCAGGTGCTTTACATGCTATGGACTTGTCTAAAGATAAAATGATTACTGCATACAGAAACCATGTTCAGCCCATTGGTATGGGAGAAGATCCAAAAAGAGTGATGGCAGAATTGTATGGAAAAGTAACGGGTACTTCTAAAGGAATGGGAGGCTCTATGCACATTTTTTCAAAAAAACACGGTTTTTATGGTGGTCATGGTATTGTTGGTGGTCAAATTCCTTTAGGAGCTGGTATTGCTTTTGGTGATAAATACAAAGGAAGCGATGGCGTTACCCTAACCTGTTTTGGAGATGGTGCTGCTAGACAGGGTTCTCTTCATGAAACTTTTAATATGGCTATGTTGTGGAAATTACCTGTAGTATTTATTGTTGAAAATAATGGATATGCCATGGGAACTTCTGTAGAAAGAACAGCAAATCATACAGATATCTGGAAATTAGGTTTAGGCTATGAAATGCCTTGTGGACCAGTAGATGGTATGAACCCTATTAAGGTTGCTGAAGCAGTAGATGAAGCTATACAGAGAGCAAGACGGGGTGATGGGCCAACATTTTTAGAAATGAAAACCTATCGTTACAGAGGTCATTCTATGTCTGACGCTCAACATTACAGAACTAAAGACGAAGTGGCAGAGTACAAGAAAATTGATCCAATAACACAAGTACTTGATATCATTAAAGATAAAAATTACGCTTCACTTGAAGAAATTGAAGAAATAAACCAACAAGTAAAAGACAAGGTTAAAGAATGTGAGAAATTCGCAGAAGAATCTCCATATCCAGAAATTAGTCAGTTACATGATGTGGTATACGAACAAAAAGATTATCCTTTTATCAAATAGCCCAATGTGGGTTTAAAGTATAGAATAACTCTCACTAATTTAGTTATTACTAATTAAAAAGGCAAGAGTAAAAAAATTAATTTAGGAATAGATATATGGCAATACTAGTAAATATGCCTCGCTTAAGTGACACCATGGAAGAAGGTGTTGTGGCAAAATGGTTAAAGCAAGTTGGCGATAAAATTGAAGAAGGAGATATTCTTGCTGAAATTGAAACTGACAAAGCAACTATGGAATTTGAATCTTTTAATGAAGGAACTTTATTGCATATTGGTGTTCAAGAAGGAGAAACATCTCCAGTAGATGTGCTTTTAGCCATTATTGGTGAAGAAGGAGAAGATATTTCAGAAATTTTGAATGGAGCAGCTGCAACTTCTCAAGAAGTAACATCTGAAGATACCACAAAAGAGATCTCTAAAGAGCAAAGCGATACCGCTATTCCTGAGGGAGTTCAGGTAATTTCGATGCCTAGATTAAGTGATACCATGGAAGAAGGAACAGTAGCTTCTTGGTTAAAAAATATTGGTGACAAAATTGAAGAAGGAGATATTTTAGCCGAAATTGAAACAGATAAAGCTACCATGGAATTTGAATCTTTCTATGAAGGTGTTTTATTATATATTGGCGTTGGAGAAGGAGAAAGTGCAAAAGTAGATAGTTTATTAACTATCATAGGTCCAGAAGGTACAGATGTGTCTGCACTAGTAACTGCTCATAAAGAAGGAACTATTTCATCAGACACAATTGAAACTACAACAGAAACTTCAACTACTGAAACAGTTCAAATAGAAGAACAAACGGCTGAAGTTTCTAAATCAAATAATACTGGTGGAAGAATTTTTGCTTCTCCTCTTGCAAAGAAAATTGCAAAAGATAAAGGTATTAACTTAGCAGATGTGAAAGGTTCTGGAGAAAATGGTAGAATTGTAAAAAAGGATGTAGAAAACTACACTCCTGCTCCTGCTGCTGCTGCTGCTGCTGCAGTAGAGGCAACACCAACTCAAACAACCCAAACCGCAACTCCATTAGCAACTTACACACCTGTTGGCGAAGAGTCTTACGAGGAAGTAAAAAACTCTCAAATGCGTAAAGTTATTGCCAAACGTCTGGGAGAATCTAAATTTACTGCTCCACATTATTATCTTACTATAGAGTTAGATATGGACAGTGCAATTGCTTCTCGTAAAACAATTAATGCTTTACCAGACACTAAGGTATCTTTTAACGACATGATCGTAAAAGCTTGCGCTATGGCATTAAAAAAGCATCCTCAAGTAAATACTTCTTGGAATGGAGATACAACTAGATACAATCATCATATTCATGTGGGGGTTGCTGTAGCTGTAGATGATGGTCTTTTAGTACCTGTCTTAAAATTTACAGATCAAATGAGTTTAACTCAAATTGGTGGAAACGTTAGAGATTTAGCGGGTAAAGCAAGAAATAAAAAAATTGCTCCCAACGAAATGGAAGGCAGTACGTTTACAATTTCTAATTTAGGAATGTTTGGAATTCAAGAATTTACATCGATTATCAATCAACCCAATTCAGCAATTTTATCTGTAGGTGCCATAGAGCAAAAACCTGTAGTTAAAGAGGGTCAGATAGTAGTTGGAAACACCATGAAAGTAACACTGGCATGTGACCACAGAACCGTAGATGGTGCTACCGGTGCCCAATTCTTACAAACCGTAAGAGCTTACATAGAAAATCCTGTGACCATGTTAGCATAGAATTTTTTAAATTATATATAAAAAAAACCTCTAGAATATTCTAGAGGTTTTTTTATGAAATTAAAAGAATAATTACATTTTTGATACCGTTACCTTGGTTGTTCCAGTAATATTCATTCCTTGAGCAGTAATAGTCATCTCAGTTTCTGAGTTCTTTGAAATACCAGTACTAATATCAATAGTTGTTTTTCCTTTTATTGTTCCGGTTCCAACTGCCCCACTCATATCACCTGAAACATCTAAAGTAACAACTCCACCTGCAATACTACTCACTGTGTAGTTCATCGTCATTTTCATTCCTTGATTTTCATTTTCAGAGGTCCAAGAAGAGCCAACAGAAACTTTTTCTTTAGGATAATTGATGGCGTTCATAGCCCTATTAGTCATTTGTTCCATACCTGGTATCGCAGGATCTAGTTTGGTGTCAATCATATTTCCTTGATAATCTAAAGTATTGTAGATGATCGCTTCCATCATTGGTTCAAATTGTGATTTTAACATCTGACCCATCTGATCTAGTTCTTCATCATTCTTATCAGAGTCATAACTCATAGTCATACCACCCTGCATCATATCCATTACAACAGCTGTTATTTGAGACTCTGTTTTAATATTATCTTCTGACACTTCAGTAACAATCATTCCCATGGTCATTTTCATATTCAAACCCCCTTGGGTTCCCCTGCTTTGGTTGCTTTCGGTAGTTACCAAGAAACTATCTCCTTTGGTATAGTTTAAACGTAATAAAACAGATTCTTGAGCTGTTGCAGATAATGTTGTAATAACTAATAATGCGATAAGTATTCTTTTCATTTTTTTTATTTTATTTATTTTATTTATTAAAATTCTTGATTCATATCCCAAGCTTCAAGGGTTTCTTTTAATGTTTTAATAAACATACCACCCAATGCACCGT
>ENA-ORDA01003705-ORDA01003705.1-marine-metagenome-genome-assembly--contig:-NODE-3705-length-10509-cov-2.819402_pt1 | contig 10509 bp, 9 predicted proteins | sample MGYA00237778_ERZ508506 | MGnify/ENA primary metagenome ERZ508506 (study PRJEB26177, sample SAMN06267891) | marine metagenome | isolation source: Monterey Bay, California, USA | place: Pacific...
AAGTACTGATGTCAATAATTTGCAGAGAGCTTGCTCCTTCGTCTGAAACAGCATACAAATAGTTCTGATAATCGTGATAATCTCTGTGAATGATTTCAGGCCCTTGAACTTTACCAGCCACAAAGGCAACTTCTGAAATATTCCCAGTTGACGTTACATCAAAAATGTGTGTTCCAGCAGTAGAACCAATAATGGCGTATTCTCTCTCCTCTAATACCACACCCCATACTTCATTGTAGGTATTATCATAGATTTCAGAACCCACTAAAGAATCCTCGTCCCAATGAAAAAGCAGCTCAACATTTTCTGAAAGTTGTGAAAATGAATAAAAAGGCGTTAACACAAAAAATAGTCTTAAAAGTAATTTCATCTTAGGAAATCGTTTTAATTAATTCTTCAATTATTAAAGTCAGCTTGGGCTCTGCGATCTCTGCTACTTTTTGAATTTCTTCATGACTTACTTTTTTAATTTTTCCTTCAACACCTAGGTCAGTGATTACAGATATGGCAAAACAAGGGATTTGCATATGTCTAGCTACAATCACTTCAGGAACTGTTGACATCCCAACTGTATCTGAGCCAATAATCCTTAGGTATTTATATTCGGCAGGTGTTTCTAGGCATGGGCCTGTTACTGCAGCATAAACCCCTTCAAAAACTCTAATACCATTATCTTTACCAATTGACAAGGCTGTTGCAATCATTCCTTTATCATATGTATCGCTCATATCTGGAAAACGAGGGCCAAATTCATCAAGATTTGCACCAATTAGTGGACTTGGAATAAGGTTGATATGATCATTTAGTATCATTAAATCACCAACTTCATAATCTGGATTAACACCACCACTTGCATTAGAAATAATGAGTTGTTCAATTCCTAGTTTTTTCATCACTCTTACAGGCATTGTTACTTCTTGAATGGAATAGCCTTCATAAAAATGAAATCGTCCTTGCATAGCAATGACATTAGTACCTGAAAGTTTTCCTAGAATTAGCTTTCCCTTATGTCCTTCCACTGTTGAAAGGGGAAAATCAGGTATTTCATCATACGGGATGGTTTGTTCTATTTCTATTTTCTCAACAAGACCTCCAAGCCCGGTACCCAAAATAATACCAACTTTAGGAGTAAAAGGAATCTTATTTTTTAGAAACTGTGTTATCGAGTCGATTCTGTTCAACATATTTTAAGATTAAGTCATCAAAATTAGTCTTTCCTTGAAATTTCACCTCAATTGGTAAAAATACAATGGGAAGACCTTCAAAGTAATTTTCAAAAACACCTAATCGAGCGGCATCTTTTTCTGTTGTCAAAATTAACTTTTCTTCTGAATCAATCTTTTTAAAACAGTCAATAATTTTTAAAACATCTCTTTTTTTATAGCGATAGTGGTCTCTGTATTCAAAGTGTTCACATATTTCAGCCTTCGAATCAACATAATCTTTTATCTTTTTAGAAGATGCTATGCCGGTTAACAAAACTATTTTTTTGTTGTCAATCTCCAAATCACCTTCTCTATATAAATATTTTGGCTTTAAATATTTAATGTAGGAATAGCATAATTTTTGATGAAAAAATGGAGCTATTTGTTCATTCAAACGGTATTCATCTAAGGGTAATAATGGAAAAGGAGATTTTGTAACAACAATAATATCGGCTCTACTTGCTCTATTACATGATTCTCTAAGATTGCCAAATGGAATTAAATGATCATTAATAAACAAGTTATCGTAAGTTGTAAGTAAAATATTCAAACCAGGCTTTACCCAACGGTGTTGGTAAGCATCATCCAAAATAATTAATTCACATTCCTCATGAATAATATTCTGTATACCAACATTTCTACTCTCAGATACAGCTATTTTAACGTCAGGGAATTTTTTTTGCATTTGTAAAGGCTCGTCACCAACATCATTAATAAATGAGTCACTTTCTACCCATTTGAAACCTGTTGTATCCCGACCATACCCCCTACTTAATACAGCAACTTTACTCTTATTCTCTAACAATTTAATAATGTACTCAACATGAGGCGATTTTCCACTACCCCCTGTACACAAATTACCAACTGAAATAATTGGGACAGAATATTCCGACGAAGAAAATAAGCCAATATCAAAAAACAAATTTCTGAAATAAACAAAAATTCCATAAAAAAGAGTAACAGGAAGAAGAAACAATCTTAAAAATGGCATATTACTATAAGGAAATAAATTTTCAATTTGAACAAATATATAAATTAATTATATGTTATTTTTGGTTTTATGAAAATATATGAAATTATCAATCATCTGGAATCAATTGCACCGCTCAGTTTGCAAGAAAACTACGACAATTCTGGACTGATTGTTGGGGATAAAAGTAAAGAAGTAAATGTAGCTTTAATCAGTTTAGATTGCACCGAGGAAGTTGTAGAAGAAGCTATTAATGAGAATTGTGAGTTAATAATTGCTCATCACCCAATTGTATTTGAAGGTTTGAAGAAAATTACTGGCTCAAACTATATTGAACGCACCATACTAAAAGCCATTAAAAATAATATTGCCATATATGCTATCCATACTAATTTGGATAATGTTAAAGAAGGTGTAAATGGAGCTATCGCAAATAAAATAGGTTTAGTAGATACTAAAATACTAAGACCCAAATCGTCAAATATTAAAAAGTTGGTAGTTTGTTGCCCATTAGATTCAGAACAAAAATTAAAAGATAAATTATGGGAAGCTGGAGCTGGTAATATTGGAAATTATAGTAAGTGTAGCTTCAGAAGTAAAGGAATAGGAACATTTAAAGGCAATAATGAAAGTAATCCATCTATTGGAACTAAAAATACACTTCATTCTGAAAATGAAATTAAAATTGAAATGATTTTTCCAACATATTTGGAACACAAAATCTTATCAACACTGTTCGAAGCACATCCTTATGAAGAAGTATCCTATGAAGTATATACTCTAGAAAATAAAAATCAAAATATAGGTTCAGGGATTTATGGTAAGCTCTCAAAGCCTATGACTAGCAAAGCATTTTTGAAATTTGTGAAAAATGAGATGAAAACCGACTGCATCAGACATACAGAGGTTTGTAAAGAAAATATCCAAACAGTAGCAATTTGCGGTGGTTCTGGCTCTTTTTTACTAGATGATGCAAAAAGAATTGGAGCGGATATATTCATCAGTTCTGATTTTAAATACCATCAATTTTTTGACGCCGATAAAGAGATAATAATAGCTGATATTGGACATTATGAAAGCGAACAATTCACCAAAGAGCTTATTAGTGATATTCTTAAGAAAAAATTTACTAAGTTTGCCACCCGTTTATCAAGTGTAAATACGAACCCTATCAATTATTTGAAATAATGGCAAAAAAGAAAGCTGTAACAACAGAATTTTCAGTTGAAGACAAACTTCAAGCATTACATAAATTACAATCCATCGATTCAGAGATTGACAAGATAAGAACAGTTAGAGGTGAATTACCTCTTGAAGTTCAAGATTTAGAAGATGATTTAAAAGGTCTAGAAACAAGAATCGAAAAAATTAACTCAGATATCACCAATAAAGAAAGCTTTATTTCTAAAAGAAAATTAGCTATCAAAGAAGCCGAAGAGCTTGTTAAAAAGTACAACAAGCAACTTGAAAGCATTAAGAATAATCGTGAGTATGATTCGTTAAGCAAAGAGATTGAATTTCAAAACTTAGAAATTGAACTTGCTAACAAAAAAATAAAGGATAACCTTTCTAAAATTGAATTCTTAAACGAAACTAAAGCTAGTTCTACTGAGCATTACAATGAAAGAAAAGACATCTTCGAAGAAAAGAAAAAAGAATTAGATACTATTGTTTCTGAAACAGAAAAAGATGAAAAAAGCTTATTAAAGCAGTCTGAAGCTGCTCAAAAAGTAGTAGACGAGCGTTTATTATCAGCCTACAAGAGAATCAGAACTAACTCTAGAAACGGATTAGCAGTAGTATCTGTTGATAGAGATGCTTGTGGTGGATGTTTCAGTAAAATACCCCCACAGAGACAGTTAGATATCAAAGCTCACAAAAAAGTAATTGTATGCGAACATTGTGGTAGAATTCTAATCGATTCTCAAATGTTTGAAACAGAAAAGGCATAATTTATTTTTTAAACTAAATTTGTAGGGATTCTAAAATTAGAATCCCTTTTTTTATGCGTTTTACTTTAATTACCATATTTCACATTTTATTAATCCATTCAGCTTACGCTAATTTTGACTGGAACGAAAATTGCAAACAAGCATATACGAACACCATTCAGCTTAAATTTGATATAGCAAACGGTATTTTAGAAAACGAAAGATCCCTAAATCCTACAAACTCATTAGTCTATCTTATTGAAAACTACGCTGACTATCTTAAAATTCAAATCAGTGAAGAAAAAAATGAATTTGATAAATTAAAATCTTTGAAAGATGACCGTCTGTCAATTATTGAAGACGATGATTCAGAATCGCCTTGGAAATTATATTCTGAAGCCGAAATTCATTTACAATGGGCGGCAAATAGACTGAAATTTGGAGAATACTTTACAGCAGCTTACGAAATCAATAAAGCCTTCCGACTATTAACTGAAAACGATAAGAAATACCCTCATTTTTTACCAAACAAAAAAAGTCTTGGAGTCTTGTACACTCTTATAGGCAGTGTACCTAAACAGTACAATTGGGTTTTATCTATTATTGGTATGGAAGGAAATTTAGACAATGGTTTAAAACTTATGAAAACCACTATTGATGAAATGAAAACAGACTCTATATATTCATCAATGGTTGAAGAAACATATTTTTTGTATGCTTTCCTAAAAATGAATTTAGACAACAATCATATTGACTTAAAAAACCTTTTAGAAGAAATTGAAAATAGTGACTATCTACTTTTAAATTTTGCAGCTAGCAGAATAGCTACAAAGTTAGGACAGAATGACTTAGCCATTAGCATTTTAGAAAACAGAATAAAAGATAAAGACTGCTACCCTTTTCATTATTTGGATTATTTAATTGCTGTTGGAAAACAAAATAAATTAGACTCAGACTGTATTGAGTACTTCGAAAATTATGTTCAGAATTTCAGTGGCTTAAATTACAAAAAGTCAGCCTTAATGAGAATAAGTTGGCAATACCTGTTAATGGATGATGAGCTAAATTTCAAGAAGCACAAAAATAAAGTCAATGACATTGGAGCTCTGTTTGTAGGAGCAGATAAAGAAGCTCAGAATTTCTATAAAAATAAACTTAAGACTCACAAAGAATTACTTAAAGCCAGATTATATTTTGACGGTGGTTATTATGAAAATTCACTACAAGAACTTGATGCTCTTAACCAAAAAGAACTAGAAAACACTATTTACAATTATTTAGAATTTAATTATAGAAAAGCTAGAGTATACGAAAAGTTGGAAAATACTTATGAAGCTATTAACTTCTACAAACAAACCATTGAAAAAGGGAAAAATGAAACTTTCTATTTTTCTCCTAAATCCGCTTTACAACTAGGGTTAATTTTTGAGAAAAAAGGAGATAACAACCAAGCTTCAAAATACTTTCAAAGTTGTATAAACATGCAAAATCATTTATATGAAAAAAGTCTAGAGCAAAAGGCAAAAGCAGGTCTTGAACGCCTCAACTAGAACTTCCAGCCCATTGTAAAAATCAAACTGTAAGATGTATTAGTAGTCTTATGAGCCGGCTCAAAAACAGTATTATAAAGCGATTGTCCTTCTGAGTATTCCGAAAAAACATAAGCTAAATCTATATATCTATACTTTCCTCGCTTACCAATACCTACTGTATAAGATGTCTTTTCATTTCTGTACTCATCAATAGCGCCAACCATTTCATCACTAACCAATGGATTTTGATAATACGAATAACCTCCTCTTATTAATATCGGCGAAAGATTTAACTCTGCTCCCAATCTAGTATTTACTACATCTGTATAATGGTTTGAAATGATATTTTCTTGATTAGTGAAATAGTCATAATCATCGCCATTTAATTGCATTGTAGAATAATCAACAAATTCAACATCGGCACTCAATAAAAGTTTATCAAGAATCAATGCCGCACTACCAATCACTTTCATAGGCGTAACTATCTCGTAGTCATAAATACCATAAGGTGAAGTATAAGAGTAGGCATAATCACTATCATTTAAACTGTGTTGAGTCCTCATAGTCATTTCCCACTCGTCGTGCATATCATTTAGAGTTGGAGAATGCCAAGCTAAACCAATTCTAAAATTATCATTAGCCCTGTATATTGCACCCAATTTTAAATTGATACCACTACCAGTTGTCATTTGATTTTCGTAAACATCAAAAGATTGAACCGTTGAATTAGTGTCAGCAAAATTTCGCTCGTTATATCTTGTTTTCTTTTGGTAATTAATATTTGTCAGTCCAATTGTACCTCCCAAATAAATTTTCTCTTGGTAAGAACCTGCATAACTAATAGCAAACTCACCCATAGAACCAGAAATACTTGTTTGATTAAATTGGTCTTGCCCAGTTTCAACTTCTCTAAAGTAATTACCATCATCAATCCAACCACTAGAGTCCGTTTGCAAATCGATTAAATCTGTATCAAACGCACCCAACTCAAAGAACGGATCTAAATCATCAAGCGTATAACCCATTGCTGAAGCTAAATATACATCAACCAAAGATGAGTTTGAATTGTAAGCACTTTGAATGGTGTTTGAGCGAAACACCTTCGTAGTATTGTAAGCAAAACCCAAGTTTGTTCTTCTCCAATCTGAGTCCTTAGACGCAGAAAGAGGAGCAACAAAACCTACCGAAGGTAAATTAAAGTTACCGGTGCTATTTATAATTTTATTACCCCTGTAATAAGATGTCATATCTCGACCACTTAAATTCAAAGAATAAGCAAAGTCATAAGACTGATAGACTCCCAAACCAGCAGGGTTAGTACTGAGAACAGAAATATCAGCACCCAAAGCACCGAAGGCATTGCCCATCGCTGCCGTTCGAGCAGTTCCGACAACATCTGTTTCGGAAAAGAATAAAGCATCTTGATGCGATTGTGCGTTCACAGACAAGGCTGTGGCTATTAAAAATACACTGAAAATGTTTCTAATCATAACTTAATTATCTTGGTCTTCTACCACTACTTCCTCCTCTTGGTGAAGAGCTTCTTGGTGAAGAATTAAAAGATGGTTTTGAATATGTTTTATTACTAGATGGTGTTTTTATTGAATTATCTTCAAAAGGTTTTTTAGTTTTCGATGGTTTACTATAAACAGGTTTATTATAAGACGGTTTAGAATAAGTTGGCTTATTATTCTGTGGTTTCTTGTTAGTATTAACAGACTGGTTAAAAACAGGTTTAGAAAACGAATCATTCACTTTTGAATTTGAATTAATGGAGTTGTTAATCTTATTTGACGTTGGTCTTCTACTTCCAAATTCTGTGGTTTGCTGAACATTATAGTTCGGCTTTTTATCATTTTCAAAATTACCTTTTGAATAGGTCGCCTGTGGTTTTCTGTTTTTTACTTCTTGGCTGTATAATGAAGCAAATCTCTCTGGCGTTTTATTTTTATTATTTTCTCTAGGTCCATAATAAATACTATTGTTGTCATAAGAATTGTAATATGTAGGAGCATAAGCTAACGAACCACCATGATGCCCGTGATAGCCTTGTCCATAATAGCCATGGTGATGGTGATGATAGAAAGGATGGTAATTAAACGGACTATAAGCATAACTATGATAAAATGGGTCATAATAGAATGGATCCCAAAAGTTATAGCCGTAATAAATACTAACACCACAATGCAATGGATTGCTAGAATACCAAAAAGAATTGGTGAAATAATTGTTGTAATAGCCAAAGCCAAAGCTAGGACTATGAAAACGTCTAATTCGTGAAGAATACTGATAATCGTAATAATCATCAGAAGCATACTCATCAATATAGTTCTCCTCCTCTGAATATTCTTCTTCTGCTACTTCCTCTTCAAGTCTAATTTCGGTAGCCTCTTGCTCGGCAACTTCAGCATAATTATCAGATGTATAATATATTTCATCTTTGAAACCCGATGAAGTTGTTTCAATAGTAATGCAAGATGAAAAAATTAAGATGAATGAAAATAAAATAAGGAATGGACTTTTCATAATGTATTTATTTAATGATAGCGAATCTTTGAATGCTTATTCGCTAAAAAGTTTAATTTTGTCATACTTATAACGCATAATCAACTGTAAAATTACAAACAAACTTTCAATATAAAAAATGGCGAAAAATTTCACTAGTCGAGCTGAGGATTACTCGAAATGGTACAATGAATTAGTGGTTAAAGCAGATTTAGCTGAAAATTCTGGTGTGAGAGGATGTATGGTTATCAAGCCTTACGGCTTTGCCATTTGGGAAAAAATGCAAAGTGAATTGGATAGAATGTTTAAAGAAACTGGACACTCAAATGCCTATTTCCCTTTATTCATTCCAAAGTCATATTTAAGTAAAGAAGCCGAACATGTAGAAGGCTTTGCTAAGGAATGTGCTGTTGTAACGCATTATAGATTAAAAAATAGTGAAGATGGTAAATCTGTGGTTGTAGACCCTGATGCAAAATTGGACGAAGAATTAATCGTTCGACCAACATCAGAAACCATCATTTGGGATACGTACAGAAAGTGGATTCAGTCTTATAGAGACCTGCCTATTTTGGTAAACCAATGGGCCAATGTAGTTCGTTGGGAAATGAGAACACGATTATTCTTAAGAACAGCTGAATTCTTGTGGCAAGAAGGGCATACAGCACATGCCACTAAGCAAGAAGCTATTGAAGAAACTGAACAAATGATTGAGGTCTACGCACGTTTTGCAGAAGACTTTATGTCTATGCCCGTAATAAAAGGTTTAAAAAGTGCTAACGAACGATTTGCTGGTGCTCGAGAGACCTATTGCATAGAATCACTGATGCAAGATGGTAAAGCTTTACAAGCTGGAACATCGCACTTCCTAGGGCAAAATTTCGCCAAAGCCTTTGATGTAAAGTTCACTAGTAAAGAAGGAAAACAAGAATACGTTTGGGCAAGCTCATGGGGCGTTTCTACTCGATTAATGGGAGCACTTGTTATGACGCATTCTGATGACCACGGTCTGGTACTTCCTCCTAAACTCGCTCCTTTTCAAGTCGTTATTGTACCAATATACAAAGGTGAAGAGCAGTTAAATATTATAAGCGAAAAAGCTAAATCTATAAAAAAGAAATTAGAAAAAGTAGGTGTCAGCGTAAAATATGACGATAGAGACACTCACAAGCCAGGCTGGAAATTTTCTGAATATGAATTTAAAGGAGTACCATTAAGAATTGCTATTGGACCTAGAGATTTAGAAAACAGTACCGTTGAATTGGCACGAAGAGACACTCTAGAAAAAGAAGTCGTTAGCATGGATGATTTAACCAATAAGGTTGAGCATTTACTTGAAAAGATTCAAGAAACTTTATTGTTAAAAGCCCAACAATTTAGAGATGACAATACGCATCACGCTAAAGACTGGGAAGACTTTAAAGAATTGATGTTAAAAGATTCAGGGTTTGTATACGCCCATTGGGATGGCACTGCAGAAACTGAACAAAAAATTAAAGAAGAAACTAAAGCTACCATTCGTTGTATTCCTTTAAACAATACCAAAGAAGAAGGCGAATGCATTTACAGTAAAAAGCCATCAACTCAAAAAGTGATATTTGCCAAAGCCTACTAGATGGATACTTCAAAGAAAATTATCGATAAACTGAGTAAAAAAGCGGCTATTAAGCAGGAAGTGTTTAGAGTAAGTAAGGCTGCTTTTAACTCTTTGAAGGAAGTAGCACAAGAGTTATCTAATGATTTGGAAGGTCAAATCACTCCAATAGACAAAAACGTTGAAGTCAAATATACAGACAAGGGTGAGTTTGAAATTGAAATAAAATTTTCTGGTGACACACTCATCTTCCACATGCATACCAACACCTTTTCCTTTGATAAAACCCATCAAATATGGAATTCAAAGTATGTAAAGGAAGATAAATACCGCGCCTATTGTGGTGTTATTAATGTCTATAATTTTCTAAGTGACAGCTTCAAGTACCATAGAGAAAATGATTTAGGCTTTCTGTTAGGGCGTATTTTTATCAATAAAGACCAACACTTTTTTACAGACGGCACTAACAAAATGGGCTTTCTCTACAACGATTTTGAACATTCCGTGTTAAATAAAGACATTCTCAAAAGTATTATTGAAGAATTAATGCTTAATGCTATGGATTTTGAGCTAATCACTCCTCCATTTAAAGATGTTCAGGTGGTTAGCGTACACCAAGTGATGGAAATGAGCAAGAAAATGAAGCTAAAAACCTCTAAAAAATTAGGTTACAGGTTCAACAGTGAAAAATAATTTCATTTTTTTTCTTAACCCCTTTGTGAAATTATAAAAGATATTATATTTGCACTCGCCTTTTTTAAGGACTAACACA